>Ga0190344_1000063_pt1 | contig 70177 bp, 57 predicted proteins | sample 48721323_MG_FD_161662 | JGI IMG/M metagenome (GOLD analysis project Ga0190344, IMG submission 161662) | Hydrothermal vent microbial mat bacterial communities from Southern Trench, Guaymas Basin, Mexico - 4872-13-2-3_MG | ecosystem: Environmental > Aquatic > Marine > Hydrothermal vents >... | reverse complement strand
GGTAAAATTTATTTTAGCTTTGCGTCGTTTATTGTGATCCGAAGGTTTGCGAAGCTAATTGTGAAACGATGTAACTACGCTTTGCGTCGTTTATTGTGAACCGAATTCTATTTATACCATTTTTAATCACGATTGTTATTTTAACCGGGTTTGCAAATTGATGCCATTAATGAACAATTAATTATTAATTATTTTCATCAGCCTCTCCCCTTAAGGGGAAAGAGATGGGGCGAGGTGCCAATTGTTATGGTGTTAAGTATAATAAATAATTACGGTATTGATAAATAAAATGACGCGCCATCGATACGCGAACAGGGTTTTTTGAGGGGGGTAACCCTTTATCACCTATCAGTTTCTAAATCTGCGCTTTCAACACCTTTCCAATAACAGATACTATCCCTTAAAGGGATATCGGAAGGGGCGAGCCAAGTCACATCGATAGAGGCAAAAGTTTTTATAGCGCAGAAAAACGCATTCCGAGAGGGGTGTGTCACTTTTGTCAAAAAACGCTTTACGAGTTAGTCCGTTTATTTAGCTTCAGGAGTAGTTTGGCAGTCGTTTACCGGAGTCCAAACTTTAGTTTGGCAGTGCTTTCCGTCCAAATTTAAATATGGATGTTGAGAGTTTATGAGCTAGCAAAGTGTGTAGGGTGTGTAGAGCTTCGCTTCGCTGCACTGCACTGCACGACTTCGTTCTAGTACACGAAAGCGGAAATCACACCGCCACCCACCAGCCAACAGCTAAAGCAGTTGTCTAAGAGCTCAAGTACCCTAAAGGGCACTGGCACTATGAGGTTTAGCCAACAGGTAAAGCAGTTGTCTAAGAGATCAAGTGCCCTAAAGGGCACTGGCACCATGAGATTTAGCCAACAGCTAAAGCCGTTGTCTAAGAGCTCAAGTGCCCTAAAGGGCACTGGCACTATGAGGTTTAGCCAACAGGTAAAGCCGTTGTCTAAGAGATCAAGTGCCCTAAAGGGCACTGGCACCATGAGGTTTAGCCAACAGCTAAAGCCGTTGTCTAAGAGCTCAAGTGCCCTAAAGGGCACTGGCACCATGAGGTTTAGCCAACAGCTAAAGCCGTTGTCTAAGAGCTCAAGTGCCCTAAAGGGCACTGGCACTATGAGGTTTAGCCAACAGGTAAAGCCGTTGTCTAAGAGATCAAGTGCCCTAAAGGGCACTGGCACCATGAGGTTTAGCCAACAGCTAAAGCCGTTGTCTAAGAGCTCAAGTGCCCTAAAGGGCACTGGCACCATGAGGTTTAGCCAACAGCTAAAGCCGTTGTCTAAGAGCTCAAGTGCCCTAAAGGGCACTGGCACTATGAGGTTTAGCCAACAGGTAAAGCCGTTGTCTAAGAGCTCAAGTGCCCTAAAGGGCACTGGCACCATGAGGTTTAGCCAACAGGTAAAGCCGTTGTCTAAGAGATCAAGTGCCCTAAAGGGCACTGGCACTATGAGGTTTAGCCAACAGCTAAAGCCGTTGTCTAAGAGCTCAAGTGCCCTAAAGGGCACTGACACCATGAGGTTTAGCCAACAGCTAAAGCCGTTGTCTAAGAGATCAAGTGCCCTAAAGGGCACTGGCACCATGAGGTTTAGCCAACAGCTAAAGCCGTTGTCTAAGAGATCAAGTGCCCTAAAGGGCACTGGCACTACGAAACGGTTGGTAGGCTTTAGCCTACTTGAGCTTTTAGCGCAGAGGAACCGCTCATGGCTTGCACGACTCATGCAAATTAACCTAGAACGAAGGATGAACCCTAACTACAACGTGCTTCTATGTAAGAAGGCACATCAAGTATCCCATTGTCTGTCCATGGATACTTTCCAGTCTGTTTATGAACATGTTCTCTAACCACATTGGCGGAAATACCGGCTAACTTATTAACCAATAACGAAAAATAATCTATATCGTCTATTGTCAGCGGCCGATGTGATTGATTCTTGTGGACAATATCCCCTCTTAAGTTTAACAGGATATTAAGACACTTATTTGCATTGCCATTCATGCCCAGCCATGTCCAGTGTGATGATAAGCCGCTTAAGCCAATGATACGCTCAAATAATTTATCAACGATGTGTGGTATTGGAGATTGAAACTGAGCGACATATTGTCTAATCACTTCATCTTTATTACGTCTTAACAGTTCAAGCCACCCATTGCCCGCCAAATGCCAAATCTCTTGCTTCCAGAGATGGCTATCCCAATTTTGCCGTGCTTTTTGTTTTCGCTTTCTAACCACTTCGTCATCGTCACTATCAGGATGAGGAGGCTGCAGTTTTTCTGATGTCACAATTTTCACTTGAGTGGGAAAAACATCAGGACTTGAGGCATGAGCGAGCATAAAATCAAATCCACTGGTGACTAATTGTTTGATGTATTCGTCCCAGCATGTCACTATGAAGATGATGCCGTTTTTGAGAAGTATGTCAGTCTTACAGGGTTCACCTGTCGACATCATCACTGGGTGATTAGAGACATGAGAATAAATTGCCATTAAAGAAGAAAGCTCATCCATATTTTCCATGTAGGAATCGATGGGAGAAGCTGTTTTATTTTCAGACATTGTCAAGTCCTCAGACAAGGTTAAAAATGTGTCCACCACGTTACACCTAAATATCAGGGTGAACGGGGTGGGATAAATTTAGTAGATTGTCTCTACACCTTTCTTAGTCAGCATGATAGTATTACGAACATGTCTAACAATGCCATCCGCTATGAGATCCCTAACGGTGTCTTGAAAAACCGCCTTTTCCTGCTGAGTTAGGGTGGGATAATAAATCAGACTTAGCCATCTCGCCGGAAGCGCATGATGTTCATCCAGATTTAGAGCCTTAAACTTTGCCAGCACGTCATTCGTTATCTTGTCTTTTTCTGCACTCATATCACAAATCCTTTCTTTTAAGACGTGATGAAACGTTGAGAAAGCATTTCATTATACACAATCCAATGACTTTGGTATTATTTTGCTTTTCCAGGGGCGAGATTAATATAGCCAACCAGCACCTGTTCCGGTACTGCGTCTAAAATTGGCCGGAGTCCAAACTTTAGTTTGGCAGAGTAGTCCAAACTTTAGTTTGGCAGAGTAGTGATACGGGGGTACCTGTTATTTACCTATATTTTTAGGGTTATTTGGCGTATCGATTTTGAGGGCCATAAAATCGTTTTCAAGTTGTCAAATTAAGTCATGGCCCTCTGTCGCGCTTCATTATTATACTTTTTGTAGGTGTTTTGTTGCTTAACTTAATGGCATTGTTCCTTACGTTTGGAGTCCTGCCAAACACTCCTGAGAGAAAGGAGAAGCCCAAATGAAGAAAGTTTATATCCTCTTCTATAGTAATAGCCTTGGCACCCGTGAGGAAGTTCGGGATTATTTAGATAGCCTTTCTGAGGTGTTGCACTGGAGATATGATATACCTAATGTTTTTTATCTGATTTCGGAAGAAAATGCGGATACTTTGGCAAAATTAATTCTAAGTCCAACCAATCGGATTTCTTTAACCCGCCATGAAATCCGAGTCAAGTCCAACCAATCGGATTTCTTTAACTTTTGGAAAACGGGAGCGATCCAGCACTAGCCGGACGGCATCCGGCGAAAATCCGTCGCGGCTTTCAAAAGAAAACTTTGTGAAAATTCGGGTAATACCGATAATACTGAATATAATTTCGTAAAATCTCTTCGGCATTTTTACCTAAGAGACGATGAAGTGTTTTATTTTTTAACAGGGCACGAATATTATTCGGTAAGTATTTATCTATGTATATTTTTTCCTTAACTGATAAAGAAGGTAAAGCAATCTTCTTTGGTTTTGAATACCAGTCCTGCATTGCTAAATCCCACTCTTTTATTGAGGTTTGTTGATAGAAAGATTCTTCATTGGCTTCATCAAGAACAATGCCGGTAAGGGTCAACATCTGATGCAATGAATCTTGATAATAAAAAGCGGTTAAAGGCGTAAAAACAAATCCATTTTGATCATTATCTGAAACCGCTGCCTTGTACAGTACGCCAACTAACACGGAAGGGTAGTTTTTCCCCATGTGGGTAGATTCTACCCAGTCAGGTATAAAAGGTTGTAAATTTTTCTCAAACATTAAAAAGCGCAACACTTGCCGGTCTTCAGGGGTTAAGGTTTGTTGGCTTTCTTTAAATTCCCTCAGTCCTACGTCTTCCCAATACTGAGGATTGGCATTTAAAGTCAGTTTAACGATGTCGTAACATTCTGTTTTTGATAACAATTTCTGAAATTCTTGTAACTGCTCTTTAATATTCCTAGGTGACGCATAATCTAACCAAACGATGGCGGGCTTACCTTTTAGGTAATCAGCATAGCCTACTATAAAATGATAACTGCTTATGTTGAGTAACTTTATGCAGGATAATGGATTATTAAATTTTTGACGATGATAGGTTGTCTCATCCTCTTCTAGTGAAATCATTCTTTCGTTGCCGAAATGCGAATGCATTAGCTTAAAATCTTCCAGAGTAGGCCCACCAAAACCGACGTAGGTGTATTGTCGAATATCTCGAAAGGTATTGATTCGAGAGAGTAAGTCAATAAAAATCTGTCTATCGACGGTTTTATTGGGCCTAATCTGATAAGGAACCTCACTACCACTCATAATTTTTTCTCGCTTTACTCAAAATCTCCCGAAAACAGATATCACCGATATCAGAAGGTGTTAACAGATAATCGGGCTGTTCAAATAAATATTCGGTGATTTCCTCTATCTCCGAGTCTGGTTTGGCAAAAGTAATCACCGTTGGATCGATATTGGGGTTTGGTTCAATCAGTTTAGGCCAAAAAATGTGGACATCACTCATTCCTTTATGGTTTCGCATATTAATCCATTTTCCCAGTAAGGCATTGTCGTTTGCTAAGTTTTTGATCTCAGCAATATCGACCGTCTTTATTGCCTTAGCCATTTCTGTTCGGATGGCATAATTTTGCCATTGATAAGTAAAACGAGTAAAAACGTCCAATCCCTCTTGCAAATGCACAATGGCACGCTGATAAACCGCCGAATTGACATCAACACCGTGGGTAGTCGTCATCGGCAGAGATAACGGATTACGACTTCTAAAATGTACGACACCGGCAATAGCCACAAATAGAGGTTGATATGAGGGTGCCGTCGCAAATCCCCAGCCAGTCACCGCCGTCTTGTCGGCATAAAGCACCACACGATCATTACAAATCACCGTGCATCCCGCATTTTCAAAAGACATCGTTCCATACTTGAGTTCTTGGTCGAGTTCGGCAGTGTTTGGAAGTTCTCGGTAAAGTCCTACTATGACTTCAATTTCAACATCCTCGTAATTGGCTTGAAAAATGTAGGGGGCTATCCCTGTTTTTTTTCGGCCCGTTGCTTGATTGACCCATTGAAACAATATGGGTTTGGGTTTTATTTCCCTCTTATTGACAATAATACGGAATCCTTTTGCAATAATATAGGCAAAATGTCGGGATATTTTGTCACAAAGTCTAGGGAATCCGCCTTGTTCACCCATATAACACGCGGTTTTTGCCTTAGAAGAAAGATTACTGACCGTTATCTTTGTCCCCGAATGACTCATTACCTCATTAGACACGGTGAGCCGTAAATCCCAGTTGCGTTTTTTGAGCCATTTATCATTAATATTCACTTGAAAACCAGTGTCGCCATGCTTAGAAACGACAGTAGCGGTTTGTCCTATCTTAAAGATGGCACGTTTCATCCCAATCCCATACGCTCCTAGCAGCCCTCTGTTAGTATTGGCATTTTCAGAAAGAGTGCCACCCATCATAAAGGCGTAATTTTTCGCAACGTCTAACGGTATTCCGCCACAGTTATCCTCTATACAGAACTGTTTGTTGTTAAAAGTGATTTCAGCCTGATAGCCGGCGTAGGGTTTTTCGCCGTCGATTTTGCCAATTTGACGCACTATGCTGTCTACACAGTTATCCAAAAGTTCTAAGATAGCGTCTTCTAATTCAATATCTCGTGTTAGCATATACACGAAAAAATCCTTGGTTGGATTCGCTTGAACAATGTTATCTTTTGATAATTGTTTTTGCTCGGCGTTCATAGGTGTTTTCCTTAAACGTTAAACTCTGCAAAGAAATCCGATTTTTTGGAAAAATCGGATTTCTCAAACTCTGCAAAGAAATCCGATTTTTTGGAAAAATCGGATTTCTCAAACTATGGCAAAGAAATCAAAAAAATTTTTGAAAAATTTCTCAAACTCTGCAAAGAAATCCGATTTTTTTAAAAAATCGGATTTCTAAATGGTATAGCGAACCGCGACACAGGCGCATTCCACTGAGCCAGCGCGTCGGAACAATGCCAATCAAACAACATTGGCATAATTCTTGCTAAACGCGCACGTTATATTAGAACAGCCAGGGGCGTTGCCCCTGGCTTTAATAATACGCCCCGTTTGGGGCTAAGTAACAATTGATATCGTTGCTATAACGTGATGCTATCGCTTTGGCGAATGTCTCACTAAACATAACCAAAGGGCGGTGGGCAACCACGTTGCCGGCCCCCGACTCATCACCGTTCAAACGGCGAAACCTAATCAAGATTATTGATACAGCACGCCCAAAGGCCTTTATCGTCTTTGCGGCAGCCACCGTTCCATTCATAACCTAGGTTTCTGTGGTGTTTGTTTTGGAAATGGAGCATAGGGCCAGAACCGTTTGGACATTGCAAACTGGGGCCATTCCAGCTCCCACCTTCCTTATGTCCAAGTAAAGAATTATGCGCGGTAGTACTCCCGGCGAGTACCGCGCCTGAATGATTTCCCAGCGTTCTAAGATAGTCCTGTCCTTCAAAAGGAATACGCGAGCGAGGATAGGCATATTTCAGGACTAACGCTTCCAGAAATATGCAGAGGTGATAACCCGTTTCACAGATAGTTCCTTGCCCATAACTATTTTCCTTTGCCGTTGCCCGAACTTCTGCCATCGTATATTTTTTTGCAGTGGCCTTGAGTACCGGTTTAGGGTGGCGGGCATCCATGACTTGCCAGTGGGTGCCATTGCATAGTCGGGCATAAGTGCCATCAAAACGGATTTGCCCTGTTTGTGCGCTCGTGCAATCTTCGGTGGTTGCCGGCAGCGTGTGCAGTTGTTGGGAGAGTTGCTCAACTTGGGTTTTGAGGGCCTTGTTTTCGGTTTGCCGCTTTTTATTTTCCGCCGCGAGTTCTCCCATTTGCTGTTGTTGGGTGTCAACTTTGGTTTTGAGGGCCTTGTTTTCGGCTTGCTGCTTTTTATTTTCCGCAGCGATTTCTCCCATTTGCTGTTGTTGGGTGTCAACTTGGGTTTTGAGGGCCTGATTTTCGGCTTGCTGCTTTTTATTTTCCGCAGCGATTTCTCCCATTTGCTGTTGTTGGGTGTCAACTTTGGTTTTGAGGGCTTGATTTTTGACTTGCTGCTCCCCAAGAGATTTATTCACGCAATCAGCCCACTCGGTTATTGTCATGTTGCGAAGACAATGCCCTTGTTGTAGTGAAGACAGGGCCGCTTGCTGTTCTCTCACTTGCCGTTGCAAGTCCTCAATTTTCTGTTTTATCCGACATTCGGTGACAGTTGTTCCGCAACCTTCAACTGCATAAGCCATCACTGGCGTTAGGGTTAATATTCCCACCAACGCGACAACATGGATTTTGGTTTGAGTAATAGGTATTTTCAACATGCTTGTTCTCCTTAAGAACTATTAATTTTCAGGTTCACACGCGCCAGCATTGGTTATTATACACAAGTCTCCGGGAGACTTTTTCGAGAAAACAAATCCATTTTCACGGTTAAGTACAACGAATGACGGGCCGATAAACGAATTATTAATCCTCCCCAAACTAGGCGTGTTTCTCTAAAGTTTGGACGGAGGTTGCCAATCAATGCCATTAATGCGAATATCGATATAAAAATGAAAAATGTAGAATGATGTAGAATGAACAAAGAATTCTAAAATAACGTCTCAATCAGAAGTTTTTATAACTCATTTATTTCATAATATTTAATTCAACCCTTAATTCGCATCATTAATTAAGTCGGGACTCGAACTGACAAAAGCGCAAATTGTAAAATATCGTTTTAACATAGTTAGGGTTTCCAGTGAAAATTTCAAGGGCGGTGGGCAACAAAATTGCCCACCGGATGGCAGGAATCCAAACTTTAGTTTGGCAGTCGTCGTTTACCGGAGTCCAAACTTAAGTTTGGCAGAGTAGTGATACGGGGGTACCTGTTATTTACCTATATTTTGAGGGTTATTTGGCGTATCGATTTTGAGGGCCATAAAATCGTTTTCAAGTTGTCAAATTAAGTCATGGCCCTCTGTCGCGCTTTATTGTTATACTTTTTGTAGGTGGAGTCCTGCCAAACTAAAGTTTGGACTCCTGCCAAACTAAAGTTTGGACTCCTTCCCTACGTTTGGGCTCCAGCCAAACTAAAGTTTGGACTCCTTCCCTACGTTTGGAGTCCTGCCAAACTAAAGTTTGGACTCCTGCCAAACTAAAGTTTGGACTCCTTCCCTACGTTTGGAGATATGATATACCTAATGTTTTTTATCTGATTTCGGAAGAAAATGCGGAGACTTTGGCAACCAACCAATCGGATTTCTTTAACTTTTGGAAAACGGGAGCGATCCTGCACTAGCCGGACGGCATCCGGCGAAAATCCGTCGCGGCTTTCAAAAGAAAACTTTGTGAAAATTCGGGTAATACCGATAATACTGAATATAATTTCGTAAAATCTCTTCGGCATTTTTACCTAAGAGACGATGAAGTGTTTTATTCTAGCCATTAGCATGCTTCGGATATCCTTGGCACCATCACTAATAGCTACCACTTTTACGGGTTCTACATCATTCCCATATTCTTGAATTACCTTGCTTTTAACGATGTCACATTGATATAACAATTGTTATCCTTCATTGTCTATCGCTGATGTTATGTACTCAAAATCCCCAGCTTTTTTCTCAAGTAACACAACGTTACTATTTACTACTCTACTACCAGCATTTTCAGTATCACTTTCTGCACGAGTTTTTTTCGTTGAAACACGTGATTCTGATTGTTTTTTAACACCAATTCCATCTACAAAAATAAACACTGTGTCAACATCGTAAATGTCAACTTCTTTATTTATCTCAGGAAGTTCTAAAGTTTCGTTTTCTAACACGCTCAATGCATCAGATTGAACTTGCTTGCTAACTTCTAAAGCCTTCTCTACAACTGTGTTTTGAATTGATTGGTCACTCAATTGTTTTTCGCCACTGGTTCTTTCTACTAATACTTCTTCATAGCTTAAACGGTTGGCGTAAATCGCACCGAATTCTTTCAAACCGGAGCGAAAATACCCATCTTCAAATTGGTTAGTTAACCCTAAATATGTGTGAGAGGTTTGATCGCAGTTATCCTCCAAAAACCTTTGATTTTTAAAACTAAACGAGCCATTTAACGTTTTGATTGTAACTGGGGCCGTTCCATTACACCTTAAACTATCCGGTTTGATAAACGCATCGATCTCTTCTTCTAGCAGTTGTTTCTGTAAATCTGGTAGTCTCTAATTTTTGAGATTGATAACAGCTTTCTCTATCCCATCAAAGCCTTCTGTCTCTAAATCAAGCTGATACGTGTTTTTTTGAGGGTCATTAGTGACATTACCAAATTCGTCACTTACAATGATTGCTACGGTTCTCATGATTTGTCTCCTTACGAAAGGATTAAAAATTACTTGAATTCATGTAAAACAATGATTTATGATTGATAATTAATGTACATCACCGGATATTTTACAGCAAGAAAGTGTTTAGGCGGGCATATCGATAAATATGCCTACACGAATGAGTTCAGAGGCAACCTGCTCGTAACTAAATGGCTCATCGACAACAAGATCATCACCAAACGTTCTTCGGATCATGTCAGCGTAGTTTTTAACGAAGGTTGGAAGGTCTTCTCCTTCTTGGAAAGAACCGAAAAAGCCTTCTTGCAATTTTCCAAAAATGGCCTCAAAGGTTTCACCTTCAAACAAAGTGCCGTTTATAACCTTGATGCGTAACATTATGTTTCTCCTTTACTGGTACTCATCAATAAAAATAAGTACCAGTTAGTTATTTTGGCAGCATTATCTATTCAGATAATACTGGATGACATTTTCGTTTAGATTGGCCTCCAAAACCGTGAAGGCTTTTTGAGTGCCAACAAAGAACAACGTTTCAGGTTCGATTTGAGACGCACTATAAGCTGTTTCCACCAAGGCCATCTGGAGTGCAATCCAGTTGACGATTTCGGCATAATCGAGAGTCCCATGATGGCTTCTGATTTCGACCGTTCCACAATTCATTTTGTGGAACATGGAACCGGCTGCCATCATCTGCATGGTTTGTTGTTCAGCTTCATCAAGAAACTGGAAGCTTCTTGAAACAAGAGAGGCTCGGCTGGTGTCAGTCCAAATGGCAGGATCGACGCTGATTGTTGAACCTTCACACAGTTCTGAGTAAAACGGGTTGAGATTGGATTTGCAGTAGATGTTGCCGCGGCGACGTTCCGGATTAATTAGGCTGTCAAACGCATCCTCTAAGTTTAATTGTAACTTAAGGAGGTTTTTGATTTGCGTTTCGGAAAAGTTGTTTCTGATTTCAATGTGGACGTGTAATCCACATTGCTCATCAACAAGTGCGTTGTACTTGTTGAGATGTTCGAGGATGATGGCTAATTCCGATAAGGAAGACTCGCCTTGGAGGATGCGAGAATTAATCTCGAATCCTACCGACCCGTCGCCGTTTTCCACGCTCGAATCCGTGGTGAGTTTCCAGTCCGAAACCTCATTGTATGGGCGCTCTGTGCCCCAATCGGGAATTTCTTGTGGATCGATCCACAGAGAAAGTCCAAGTTTGGGACTGGTAACAGCAATTGGATCGAGTTCTTCCCAACGTGGTAAGAGAAATTCTATCTCTATTCCAAATTGCCGTTTTGAGTTAGAATATTTAGACATCGCTAAACTCCTTATGAGAGTTTTGTTTGGTGAGATATACCAAGGTTCAACAATGACCTTGGTATATCGTACTCATTACGCTATAAGCATTTTAACGCAATAGCGCAAAACAGAATTTGACTCTAAGTCATTGATTTTTCGTTCAGCAAAGTGGCTTTTCTGCCGAGTTTTGCGGTATTGCTTTTTTAGGGTTTTCACCCATTGGGTGAACGTAGAAAATTCCTTGCTGACAATTAAGATATCTGGGTTACGCCCTATTTTCGTCGATGAAACCGCTCAATTTAGGTAATACAACAAATTGGCGAATAGAAGCAGCTTTTTTCTGGTTATCAGGTTTCCACGCGCCTTGGTTAGAATTCATTCGGGACGCACCAGCCAGCCAGTGTTTGTGGGCCAGTTCGGCGCATTCTACGGAGCCAGCGCGTCGGAACGAGGCCAATCAACAACATTGGCAGAATTATTGCTTTTACGCGCACGTTATATTAGTTATATTAATGCGAATTAAGGGTTGAAAAATCCATTGAAACCTGGGGCGATGCCCCAGGCTTTAATAACACGCCCCTTTGGGGCTAAGTAACAATTGATATCGTTGCTATAACGTGATGCTATCGCTTTGGCGAATGTCTCACTAAACATAACCAAAGGGCGGTGGGCAACCACGTTGCCGGCCCCCGACTCATCACCGTTCAAACGGCGAAACCTAATCAAGATTATTGATACAGCACGCCCACGCCCAATAGGGTTTGTTGTCGTCCTTGTAGCAGGCACCGTCCCATTCGTAACCCAAGTTTCGATAATCCCTATTATAGAACTGGATTATAGGGCCAGAACCTTCTGGACATTGCAAACTGGGGCCATTCCAGCTCCCACCATCCTTATATCCAAGTAAAGAATTATGCGGGTGAGTACTCCCGGCGAGTTCCGCGGCTGAATGATTTCCCAGCGTTCTCAAATGGGTGTTTCCTTCAAAAGGAATACGCGAACGAGGATAGGCATATTTCAGGACCAAAGCTTCCATAAAATGGCACAGGTGATAACCCGTTTCACAGATAGTTCCTTGCCCTGAGAGTTGGGGCCAATCCTTACCCTTTACCGTTGCCCGAACTTCTGCTAATGAAGCGTGATAGGGGGCCATAACTTGATTTTAAAACCTTCAAAGTCTTTTATGGCCCTCAAACCAGATAGTCCAAATAGCCATAATTTTTTTAGGTAAATAACCGGCCCGCGTATCACTATTCTGCCAAACTTAAGTTTGGACTCCCGCGGCGGCTGCCAAACTAAAGTTTGGACTCCTAGTGCCGGAGAGCGGAAGTTTCCATACCATCCAGCGGGCGAACATACCAGTTCGTCCCAACAAAATTGTCGGGGCTTTTTCAAGTGTTTGCCTAGGTGAAATTTTAGTTATTATAGTACATAACTTTCCGCCATTTACAGATAAAGTTAACTTTGTTTGTCAGTGATAAAATTTTTGACTGATATAATAATACTTTATGATTTTCGACTGACAAGCTTTTTGAAATAGCGGAAAGTCCTGTCGTTTTATTTTTCCTGATTATAACTTGTTTAAATGTATAACTTGTTGAATTTTATTGATTATATCAATATTATGCTTATTCACATTCAACCCCTTCAGGGTTGGCACGTCGGGGGCATATTTCCCACAGGTTGCACCTGTGGCTATTCATATTCAACCCCTTCAGGGTTGGCACGTCGGGGGCATATTTCCCACAGGTTGCACCTGTGGCTATTCATATTCAACCCCTTCAGGGTTGGCACGTCGGGGGCATATTTCCCACAGGTTGCACCTGTGGCTATTCATATTCAACCCCTTCGGGGTTGGCGTGTCGGGGGCACATTTCCCACAGGTTGCACCTGTGGCTATTCCCCCTTCAGGGTTGGCACGTCGGGGGCTGCCGCCGCGAATGATGGGCATGAATCCGGTTAAATTACAGGTATTGGCTCCCGTGTAGCTGTTATCAAAAGGCATAGCGGAGCATGTCCATTCGCTCACATTGCCGATCATGTCGTGGAGTCCAAAGTCATTGGCTTGAAATTGGGCCACCGGTGCGGTAACCGCATGGTGATCATTGCAGGTTTCGCTGCTTGAAGCCTTGGTGTGGGTGCGCTAGGTGATATCAGCGATGTTGGCGTGTTGGCAAGCGGCACTTGGATCGTTTCCCCAAGCGTAGGCGGTGATTTTTCCAGCGCGGGCACTGTATTCCCATTCAGCTTCGGTGGGGAGGCGGAATGTTTTAGCGGTTTGTTGTGATAACCATTGGGCAAAGTCATGGGCTTGTGAACTGCTGACTTTGACGATGGGTTGGTTATCTTTATTAAAGCCTTTACCGCTGTTATGGTTTTGTTTATATTGGTATTGTGCGTTGGTGATTTCGGTTTTGCCCATCCAAAAGCCTTCAACATACAAACGAGTTTGGGTTTCATTGGGTTGATGCCCGGCTTCAGTTTGAGGACTGCCGATTTGAAAACAACCGGGCGGCACATAAATCAGTGGTGATGTCGGCGTGGCTGGGTTGCGCCAGGGCCGTTGTTAGGCTGGTTGTGAGTAACAGAGTTGATAAATAGCGCATAGATGATTTTGTGGTGATGAACTACAAGGATTGCATATAAGAAGGGATTTATAAAAAGGGATTTATCAATCACTGAGATTGCTCAGGCAGTCAATCCCTTCATAAACAAGTCCTTTATTATATAGAATCCTTGTAGTTATTGGTTGAATAAAATAGTTAAACAACAAAACACCTACAAAAAGTATAACTAATGAAGCGTGATAGAGGGCCCTTACTAATAATTAATGATTAATAATTAATTGTTAATTATTAATTTATGGCCCTCAAACCATGTAGTCCAAATAACCCTAAAATAGGTATGGTTGGAAAACATCTTTTGCCCATCATTCAATGGCTAATGAATTCGTACAACGAATGACAGAAATAAACGAATAAACCCAATCCATCCCCGATCAATCCGTTTATTCCTAAAAGAAGTTGTACTCACATTTAACGTTGTTGGTAGAGGCTTTGGATTTCAACGTCGGTGAGGGCGCGGTTGTAGATGCGGATGTCATCAACTTGTCCGCTCAAATAATATTTCAGTACATTACTCGGTGCCCCGATTCTCATATTATTTGGAGGCCCAAATTTATAAGGGTTTTCACACACATCAATTTGAGCCAATCGCCCATCAATATACAATGCAACACGATGTCCATCCCAAGTACCAATCAGATGATGCCACTGTCCAAAAGTCATTGGCGCGAATACCGTCGTTCTAACGGCAGAGTCTTGATATCCAGCCATAAAAAATATAGCCCCCTTTGGATAACTATGATTGCAATAGACATGTGATGAACCTACCACAGCAAAGGCGAACCCTTGTGAAGAAATAGTCTGACCTCCGTTAGAAATGATATAGCTGTTGACACGAGGTACAGCATCATATTTGAGCCATAAGGAAACGGAATAAGGAGGAGTATAGTGAACGACTGGCGCATTGAATTGTATATAATCACTCCCATCAAAACGATACGCACTATTCGCACTCCCAAACCGATCAGCAGTCAACGTAGCTCCCTTGACGGTACCATGATGTCCATATCCACTCGCATCATTGGCAGCGCCATTGAACGGATAATACGCCACCAGCCCATCATCAGTCAAAGCCCACCGCTTCAAGGCTTGAATTTCTGCCTGTTGCGCTTGATTTTCCTTTTCCAGTTCAGCGATTCGCTTTTTCTGGGTGTCGAGTTGCAGCCGCTGAGTGTCAAGTCTATTCTGAAAACACTTAAACACGTCTGGCAGTGATTTGTTGTAATCAAAACACTTGTCGTCCGCGTAAGTCGAACTGGCGAGTGCCGCTAAGATGGCGGCTGGCAGTGTTAGTCGTTTTTTCATTTAATGTCTCCTGAATATAACTACAGGGATTGTATATAATAAAGGATTTTAATAAAGCCTATTTGATGTTCTTATCCTTTATTATAAATAATCTTTGTAGTTAGTCGTGATGCTATCGCGGCGTGAGTCACACTAAACAATTGAAACATTGGCATAATTATTGCTAATCGCGCACGCGCGTTAATTAGTCAGTCTATCTACCATCTGTTATTTCAATCTAACCAAAATACCCATCATAGTGCAACCAAAGCACCCTTCACAATGCTGGGTGTTGGTGATAAAAGCTAGTTTCCGATGGCTACCCAGTTAATGTGCCATCCCCACTTATTTGCTTTTTCTGGTGTGATTGTGAGGCGGTGAACATAGAGACGAAAACCATTGACAGTTCCTGAATATGGAGAACTACCACCGGTACTTTCCCAGACAACATGATTTCCGGCTAAATTTGATATATAAATGGGTGTAGAAGTGAATCCACATCCATTGGTTTTGATATCGACATAAATTCCATAAGTAAATTGTACCCAAGCCGTACTGCCTTCTGTCGTTCTTCCACTACAAATTCGTTGTGCTTTGCCATCGCTTGAAACACTGATGACTTTCGTGATTTGCCGCATGCGTTGGTTTTCCTTTTCCAGTTTAGCAATTCGCTTTTGCTGGGTGTCGAGTTGCAGCCGCTGAGTGTCAAGTCTATTCTGAAAACACTTAAACACGTCTGGCAGTGATTTTTCGTAATCAAAACAGTTGTCGTCTGCGTAACTCGAACTGGCGAGTGCCGCTAAGATGGCGGCTGGCAGTGTTAGTCGTTTTTTCATTTAACGTTGTTGGATAACTGTTTGTTTGAACAGTGATTATTTTTAAATTAATCACCTGTTCAAGCTTTGTTCTAGTTTGTTTAAATCTCTTTGAAGAATTTGTAGCCTGACAAACAACATTCAAGCACATATCACCTTCTATACGAATGTGAAAAGCCTTAGTTGTGCTTGCCATCACTTCTCCTCTCTCATCATAAAAAGCATAACCGAGTTTGGTTAAGATGGCTTTTCCACCATCTTGATAAGGTGTAATAGCCACTTTTCCGATAAGGTAACACGAATCTTCATCATCCGGCGTTTTGGACAGAGAAATTTGGGCGATGTTGTGCATCTCTATCGCTATATCAGGCTTATCAGGCCCACAAGTCAAGTCAACTCGTAGCCACAATTGACTCGGTTCTAATGAGATACCCGTTACCTGATAATGAGACAGTTCTTGCAATAATTCCGTTTTAATTTCATTTGCATCAATCAATGAGTGTTTCCCCCGTATTATGAGATGTGGTAGGATTACTATCTGGCCCAATTCTTGGACGATATTTTTTTCCGCCCGCTTGAGGGGTCATTTTGGGGCCCGTCCTGACAATCTCGCCATCAGGACGAATATGTACACGACTCCCATCTAGATGATAATGTTTTTCGTATCCGCCTTCCGTCTTACCACGATATTCAAATCCTGAAGTCTTCAAATATTATACCGCTTCCGTTCTAGTTTTACCAGACAGATTGGGAAGACGGCTCGCTGCATTATCGGCCTGATTATCCATATCAATCATTTTGCTGGCTGTTCAGTTTCGCCTCAAAGCACTGGAATACCCATAGCGGGGACTTGCTGCCCGCGTCTGGGGGTAAACAGGTGTCGTCTGGGGTGATGAAAATGATTAATGATTAATGATTAATGATTAATGATTAATGATTAATGAATTAAAGAATACTTGCATCGGCAAAAGTTTCGCTCCGCGAAACTTTTGCCGATGCGATTGTTTTTAAAGTAATCAAACTGGAGCGGAATAAAAATGGGATCAAGTTTTAGAACCAAAGGAACCTCCTTTTCATCACCCCAGGTGTCGTCCCAATGCCATTAAGTTAAGATATAACCTATTGATTTTTAATCATTTTTTGTGTGTGTTAGGGTGGGGTACCCGATTTTTTACTTTCAATAAAAACAATGACTTACGACCCCACCCCTAGAGAAAAGCACGACCGGGCGTTTTTTAATAAAAATATAGCAAAATCAAAGAGTTCCTTAACTTAATGGCATTGAGGTGTCGTCCGCGTAACTCGAATTAGCGAGTATCGCTAAGATGGCGGCTGGCAGTGTTAGTCGTTTTTTCATTTAATGGTTCATGAATATAATAACTACAGGGATTGTATATAAGAAAGGATTGGCTTATGAAAGAAATTCTCTCGCTGGGTATTGTTGTTTCTTTATCCTTTATTATATACAATCTTTGTAGCTCTTGTGGTGTTAAATCCTTTCTTATATACAATCCTTGTAGTTATTGCTGATAAAAAACGATAAGGATGATTAAGTTAAGCAACAAAACACCTACAAAAAGTATCAATAATGAAGCGCGACTGAGGGCCATAACTTAATTTGAAAGCATCCAAAGTCTTTTATGGCCCTCAAAATTGAGCGTCCAAATAACCTGCCAAAAAATAGGTCAATAACCGGAGCCTGCGTATCACTACTCTGCCAAACTAAAAACGGTCGTTTGGACTCCCGCTGCGGCCTTCCGTTTGGACGACTGTTTGGAGTCCTGCCAAACTAAAGTTTGGACTCCGTTGCCAAACTAAAGTTTGGACTCCTGCCAAACTAAAGTTTGGACTCCTGCCAAACTAAAGTTTGGACTCCTGTTAAGTACAACGGATACGCGAAAAAAACGGATAGTGTTCAATTAATTATCCTAACATCTCACGAGGCACCAACTTATCAATAGCCATGACTTTGATAAGTTGTGTGCCCTTTCTGAGTTAAAACCGTTCAAGTGACTATTTTTAGCCGTTTCTGAAAGCTCCGCTGACCTTTGGTTCGCGTATCCGTTGTACTTGTCAGTGGAACTGACAGATTGATAATGACATTTTTTTGGGAATGAATGCGCCTATCCTTTCTTATCAATAATCCTTGTAGTTACTTTTTTATAACCAAATCACTTCAATCTGTTTTCCAGCTTCGGTGACGAATTCTCGTTTGCCAACGGCATCCCAATTTGTTACTTTGCCGCGATGGAAAATAATCAACCAACCGTTCGGTAAACTGAGTCGATTTAAATAATCGGCTAATTGCTGTTTACCTTGAGTTAAGGCCGTTTTACTACTGCGCTTTAATTCCAACGCGAATCTTTCCCCTGCAAATTCGATACATAAATCTAAGCGTCCCAAACCGGCCGCATATTCCCGACTAATGTGCCCACCACTATTGACGATTCTTTGTAACCAAGCCATGAATAATAGATGGTGAGCGGCTTCGGTGTAGGTTTTGCGGTTGGTTATCAATTCACTGTGTTCTTTATAAAACGCAATGTAGGCTTCTAAGACTTTGTCGATATCCAGTTTGCCAGATGGTTTGATATACCATTGGGGTTCGATGCCTAACATGTCTTGCTGGTAAGCGGTTAATTCTCTTGGAATGATTTCACGGTAAATCGGGTTAGCAATTTCTAGTCCCCGTTTGCCAGAACGAACTAATCCAAGATCGACTAAGTATTGCCTATTCTCATTCCAATCAAAGCGGACTTCTTCGTCTTGAAGTTCCCCTTGGTTTTCACCAATCAAAATGGCTTCAATGATTTTAGCTACTCTTGGCTCCGTTAGTTTATCGGCGAGTTGATCTAAATGCACATCGCGCCTTTTAATCAGGATTTCGGCGGCGTTATCCACATTTGTTTCAGTAACGGGTTGTTCAATTGCTATGGCTTGTTCTTCAAAACATAATTCTCTGCCTAACGCATTCACCAGCCAAGGTTGTCCTTGCGTCAATTCATAAATCTTTTGTAAGGCTTCTTCGGTAAACGTTTGTCCTGTTGCCTCTGTATGTTGAGCGTATAATTCTTGTACCTGAGCTAACGTGAAATCCGCGAGACGAATGGATTTCTCTTTGATGTTAAATGCCGAACCGCCGACAATATAGCGTTTTGAGGCATCGGAATAAATCCGATAATCACGGACATCACGTAAACCAATTAGACATAGCGCATGAGGAAAGGCGCGTGGGCGTTTGGTATAACCACTGCGTAGTTGACGTAGCACGGAAATCAAACCATCTCCAATCAAGCTATCAACTTCATCCATAAATACAACCAACGGTTTGGGTAATTCTAAACACCAACGAGTTAAAAATTCGTTTATCCCATTTGACATAGAACGAATTTGAAAGCATTCTTCTTGAGGTTGAAATTTTTTCTCCAAATAAATCCTGGCATTGGATTCAAATTCACTGATGATTAACTCATTAATGGCCTCAATGTTATTACGAAGAGGTTGAGCGGCTTCCACATTGACATATAAGGCAATGTATTTGCCTTCCTGATTTAGCTTTTCCGTCAATTGCAACATCAGAGTCGTTTTTCCGGTTTGACGGGGTGCATGTAAAACAAAATAGCGCTCGTCATCAATCATTTTTTTGAGATGACCGAAGTCGGTGGTAATCATATAATGCTTTTCTGGAACACAAGGGCCGGCGGTGTTAAAGTTTTTCATAATGAATCCTTACACATTTAGGAAAATGATACTGAAGTCATTGGGATATTTTGGAGTGGCCATTCGTCAACTAGCTAATAATCAATGAACGACGATGAGATTTCTTCATTATTAGAACCCATTTTATTTTACAGGACTCACATCCAATGACATCAGTGCTTTTGATTGTCAATAAAATAATAAATTTTTATCGTTCCCTTAGTGAAGGTGTCAATGCCATTAAGTTAAACTTCTGGCACTGTTTTTTGTCGAGAAAATACGTTCTGTTTCAAACGTCAGCATGGCCCCCGCTCCCCAATCCTGTCCCTTTTTTTGGTCGATATCCATCGCTTTTGTGGCCGAGACTTCTGGCACTAATCTTGATTTCCACTGACAAGTACAACGGATACGCGTTCCGAAACGGATAGGTACCGGTGCCGGTATTAAAAATGAAGAGATTACATAAGCAAGTCGATAATTTTACTAGGAATTTTAGAAGCGGGGGTTGATGTCATTTTCACTGATTTTTCGTTAAGTTCCGATAATCTCGAAAATCCGATCTGTTTCAAACGTCAGCATGGCCCCCAATTGACGAGGGTTGCACCCCAATCCCGTCCCTTTTTTTGTCTTAAATCCATCGCAAAGTGGCCGACACTTCTGGCACTCTCACTGAAAATGTGATAAGTTAACGAACAAGCGTCAGCATGGCCCCCAATTGACGAATTGGATAGTTATCAGTTATTAGTTGTCTGTTATCAGTTATCACTGATTAGTTATAAAATGAATGAATGTTTATAATATTTAGCACCGTTACAAATTTCGTATCGAAGCTGTGCGATATCACTTTTTACACACCCCACCCTTCAGATTAGGAAGTCAAACCGTGGTAAGTCCCTCTGGGGGTGTAGGGGCACTGCTTAAGCAAGTTGCTCAAGCCCCCCCCATGCCTCGATATCGAAACCATAACGGGTTGTAACGAGTTTTGATATCGATGCCTTGGGCTTGAGCCATTGGCTTTTGCTTAGCATTGGGGGGTAGGGGTGTGGTGATGAAAATTGTGAAACGATGTAACTACGCTTTGCGTAGTTTATTGTGAACCGAAGTAGATTTATACCAATGTAAGTCTAACAGGGTTTGCAAATTGACGCTTAAATAAATTATTATATAAAATTTATTCTGTCTATTAATTTTTGACTAGCGGTTACGCAATGTCAGTGGGTGAATAGCGATATTTAAATGGCGAATGAAGAAGTCATTGAAACCGTCTTACTTTATATAACTATTTGTTTTTAAAATAAATAGATGAATAATATTCGCCCTTGTGTATTTTCAAGGCAAAAAAGTCCTTAGAAAGCGGCCGTGTTTAAGGGCCTTTTTTTTCCGTCTTTTAGACGCTATTCGCTGTTCGCTATTCGCACAAATCGACATTTTTCGAGCGGTGCGGTTAGATAGCCGAGGCGTTCCCCCTTTGAAAAAGGGTCTTTTGGGAGGTATTTGAGGTTGAGGCACTGGCAACACTTTTCTTTTAACCGCACCGTTTTAAAATTTTTCTGGCACGCAAGCCCTATAACCCTTAAAAAATAAACGACTATTATGGACACTTAAAAATTTCAACATCGGTTATAATATCGCCGCCCCAAAGATGACTGACTCTTGCCCATCGATATCAAGGGGCCTCTGGGAAAACCGAAATGATACGGCATAGCGTCATATATTGAGTTTTTCTCCCCCTTAGCTGGGGTGGTGAAAAGGAGTTCCTACGGATTCTTGAACTTGATCCCATTATTATTTCGCTCAATAAAATGATGCCTAAAAACAGTCATTTAAATAGACTACCCGTCATTAATAATTCATTATTAACATAATGATATTTTCTTTTCATCACCCCTACCTTCTTCCCTTAAGGGGAAAGGGATGGGGTGAGGTGCCAATTGTTGCGGTGTTAAGTCTAATAAATAGAGTTTATACCGATTTAAACTAAGTCATTGATTTTATGACAATCACTAAAATAGTTATTCCATATAAATCAATAAGTTACATTTAATCGGTATAATGTCTAATAATTACTGTTACGATAAATCAAATGACGCGCCATCGATACGCGAACAGCGTTTTTTGAGGGGGGGGGTAACCCTGGGGTGATGAAATTTGTTAATTGTTAATTGTGAATTGTTAATTGTTAATGAAAATAGGGTTATTTAAGTGACTATTTTTAGAGATATTTTTTTCAATGCGGATTTAATCCATCCAAAAGGAGATCATAACTCAGATGAGTACAGCAGGTGTAATTAACGTAGGGAAAGAAGACATGACAGAAGATATAGACAAGAAAAAACGCCGTTTCTTGATTGCGGCGACAACAGCAGTCGGCGGCATAGGAGCAGGCTTTGCGTCGGTGCCCTTTATCATGTCCATGCAACCGAGTGCCAAAACTCAAGCCGCCGGTGCCCCGGTTGAAGTCGATATTAGTAAAATTGAAGATGGTCAAAGATTGGTCATCGAATGGCGCGGTAAACCGGTTTGGATCGTCAAGCGCACCGAGAAAATTCTGGCCGATTTGAACTCGTCCGCTTTGAAAGCCAAATTGCGTGATCCGGATTCAGACAACATTGATCAGCAACCGAGTTATGCCAAAAATAAAAACCGCTCCCTTAAACCGGAATACTTGGTGGTTATAGGCATTTGTACACACTTAGGCTGTTCGCCAAGTTATGTCAAAGAGGATGATGCACATGACTTGGGTAGCGATTGGAAAGGCGGGTTTTTCTGTCCTTGTCATGGGTCATTTTTTGACTTAGCGGGGCGGGTGTATCAAGGCGTACCGGCACCGACTAATCTGGTCGTTCCCCCCCATACTTATCTCAGTGATACCCGGATATCGGTGGGTGTTGATCATCAAGGAGGAGTGGCTTAATGAACAAAATATTGACAGCCAGTTTGGAGTGGGTGGATACACGTTTTCCCTTAACCAAACTGTGGAACGAGCATATGGCGCAATATTATGCACCGAAGAATTTTAATGTGTGGTATTACTTCGGTTCGTTGGCGTTGTTGATGCTGGTGTTACAAATTGCCACCGGCATTTTTCTCGCTGTGAATTACAAACCCGATGCCGCATTGGCGTTTGGCTCCGTCGAATACATCATGCGTGATGTTGAGTATGGCTGGTTAATCCGCTATATGCACTCAACCGGTGGCTCGTTCTTTTTTATCGTCGTCTACCTGCACATGTTCAGAGCGTTGATGTACGGTTCTTATAGAAAACCGCGAGAACTCCTCTGGATTATCGGCATGTTTATTTACTTGGCACTCATGGCCGAATCCTTTTTTGGCTATTTGTTGCCTTGGGGACAGATGTCTTATTGGGGGGCACAAGTCATTATTTCCCTGTTTGGAGCCATTCCTTATGTTGGTGAAGACTTGGCGGTGTGGATACGTGGTGATTATGTGATTGCCGATGCCACTTTAAACCGTTTCTTCGTTTACCATGTGGTTTTGGTGCCGCTTATCTTACTCGCTTTAGCGGCGGCACACATCATCGCCTTGCACGAAGTGGGTTCTAACAATCCTGATGGTATTGAAATCAAGAAGAACAAGGATCCAAAAACGGGCATCCCAAAAGATGGCATTCCCTTTCATCCCTACTACACTGTCAAGGATATTGTCGGAGTTGTCGTGTTTCTGATTATCTTTTCTTTGGTGATATTCTACGCACCAAAAATGGGGGGATATTTCATTGAAGATAACAACTTTTTACCGGCCGATCCGATGAAGACACCGGAGCATATTGCGCCACTGTGGTACTTCACACCGTTTTATGCCATTTTGCGTGCGGTCCCGGATAAATTACTCGGCGTGGTGGCGATGGGAGCCTCCATTGGCGTGTTGTTTTTCCTGCCATGGCTGGATCGTAGCCCAGTCAAATCCATTCGCTACAAGGGCTGGATTTTCAAATTGGCTTTGACCTTATTCGTCATTAGCTTTTTTGGGTTGTGCTACTTAGGGATGCAAGCGCCCACACCGACGAAAACAGCTTTTACACAACTGTTTTCCGTCATCTACTTTGCATTTTTCTTGTTAATGCCTTGGTATTCCAAGATAGATAAGACCAAACCAGTACCAGAAAGGGTGACCGACTAATGAGAAGATTGATTTTAGCTTTGACCTTGTTATTACCCAGTATGGCCTTTGCTGCCAGTGGTGGCCTTGAGCGGCTTTCAGCCGATAATGACATCATGGACAAGGCCTCATTACAAGCGGGGGCCAAACTGTTTGTCAACTACTGTATGGGTTGTCACTCGGCACAATATGTCCGCTTTCAACGCATTGGCAAAGACTTGGGCCTGAGCGAGGAGGAATTAAAACAAAACCTCATGTTTAGCGCGGAAAAAGTCGGTGAAACCATGACCATTGCCATGGACAATGATGATGCAGAAAGATGGTTTGGTGTTATGCCACCTGACTTGAGTGTGATTGCCCGTGCGCGTGGCACCGATTGGTTATACACTTACATGCTGACCTTTTATTTGGACCCATCGCGTCCGATGGGTGTCAACAACCTTGTGTTCAAAGATGTTGGGATGCCACATGTTTTGTGGGAACGGCAAGGTTGGCAAAAGCCGGTTTACAAAACTGTCACAGACGATAAAGGGAACACCCATCAAGTCGTGATTGGTGTGGATTTGGTAGACAAGACAGACGAGGCAAAAGCAAAAGCCGATCAGTACAAAAAGGACGTGCGTGACTTGGTCAACTTCCTTGAATATATTGGTGAACCGGCCAAACTGGAACGGCACCGTTTAGGTTGGAAAGTGATACTCTTCCTCGTCATATTCTTGGGATTTGCTTATGTCCTGAAGAAAGAATACTGGCGGGATGTGCACTAAACCGTCCTTAACCTAGCAACTCGACACATCAGTTATTGGTGGGTAATGGGTAATGGGTAATGGGCAAAACAAAACTCGTTCCGAGAATGGGTAATGGGTATCCGACTGGGGTGGTGAAAATAATTAACAATTAATGATTAATGATTAATGTTAAATGATTGTTTTTATTATTTCTTGACTGAAGAGGAACAAAAGTGGGATCAAGTTATCGATCCATCGGAACTTTATTTTCACCACCCTAGTATCCGACTATACTGCACACGGGCATAACTTGAAACTTTTTACACACCCCTTTAATCCGGGGAATAAAACCGAGGAAGTCACCTCGATAGAGGGGGGTGTATTTGTTCAAAATTATCGTAGCGAAGCTCGTTACTTCGTTTGTTGCCGCGCCAAGTATATAGTCTAAAATATATGAGATTACCAATTAGCCATGACATGATAACTGATAACTGATAACTGATAACTGAATATGATGACGCTTTATTCAGACGGGATTTGTCCGGAAAATCATTGTGTGCGCTTGGTATTGGCCGAAAAAGATATTTACTTCGACCATCAAGTCACCCAATCCCAAATTCTACCGGAAAATTTACAACAATTAAATCCTTACAACGAAATTCTCACCTTTGTGGATCGTGAGGTTATTTTGTATGAAGTACAAATTGTCATCGAATATTTAGATGAACGCTTCCCACACCCGCCATTAATGCCGGTCGATCCGGTCTCCCGTGCCAATAATCGCCTCTGTCGTTATCGCATCCAACATGATTTGTACAGCCACGCTGATGTGTTACAACGGGGCCGCAGCAAAAGAAAAGCGGCGACAGCCCGGCGAAAAATACGGGAAAATTTAACTTCGTTGGCTCCTATCTTCGCACAAAAACCCTATTTTATGTCGAATGAATACTCACTGATGGATTGCTACCTTGTACCCTTATTGTGGCGTCTGCCACTATTCGGGATTGAATTGCCCCGGCAAGCGAAACCGGTATTCAGTTACGCTGACCGTTTATTCAATCGCGAGGCCTTTCAAACCTGCTTGACCAAAATTGAACGGGAGATGCGTACATGACTTCAATGCGGCCCTACTTATTGCGTGCCTTGTACGACTGGATTGTCGATAACGGATTCACCCCTTACATGTTAGTAAATGCTGACCATGATAACGTCGAAGTGCCTCACCAATACGTCGAAAACGGCCAAATTATCCTGAATATTTCACCAAGGGCGGTGCAGGGTTTGACATTAGATAATGAGTGGGTGAGTTTCACTGCCCGATTTTCTGGCCGACCTTTTTCTGTGTTTGTCCCAACAATCGCTGTGCTGGCGATTTACGCCAGAGAAAATGGCAAAGGGATGTTTTTCCAACAGGAAGAGACTGATGAGACGCCGCCGCCCCCGCCTGAATCTCCCCCCAAACCCCCTCGCCGTCAAAAACCGGTGCTTAGACGGGTGAAATAATTCTGTTCGTGTAGCCGGGCAACTCTAAGATTTCCAAGGCGGTGCCACGCATGATCATCATTCCTTGCTGACGGTTATTGGAGCCGTCAGAAAATTCAAATTGATAAGTCCTTTGCACCCGGAACCTGCCACGATTGTTACGCCTTAAGCGCACCCGCACCAAAGTAATGGTGTCATCTAGCAATTGCAGGTGTAACTGTTTACACACCTGCTTGCAAATCGCTTTAGCGATTTCCTGACTGCGTAGCGTATCAAACCAAAACCACGCCACGATGCCGAGCAGAACGAGTAAAATGACAGAATTCATCGCAGTTATCAGTTATCAGTTATCAGTTATCAGTTATCAGTTATCAATTATCAGTTATCAGTTATCAAGAGCGAAACTTGTGCAAGTGATTCAATCCTTAATTCGTAGAGACTTCCCAAAAAATAATAGATCCACTATCTTGGCGTTTTTTGAAAAAACGCCGGTAAGATGCTAGAACGTTTGGGTAAGTTATTTATTTGGTAGTCCCTTACATTCCTTTGAGGTGAGGAATATTGTAATAATTGTAAAGAGTTCTCGTTTCGCTATAAATGACAGAAAAAATCATTTTTTTACGTTTTTCAGTATAAAAGTCTTTAAATACAATATTATTGGAGCGAAGGTTGCGTTATGCTGTCATTGGTGTTTTTTCTGGTTTAACCAATTATTAAATGAAAACCCTTGAATCCTTCCAAGGTTACCTTCCAAGGCTCAGAATTGAAATTGGATTTCCTTTTGTCAATGGGTTGAGAGATAGGCTTTAAAGCCCAGAAAGTTGGGGCGGTAGTTCTCAGATCGCCAGACTAGTTGTCGCGGACAAAAATATGCCTACGCTCTGCTCTCCCCTTTTATCCTTGCCACCCGATTTCATAGCCACGACATCGGTGAGAAAAACTTGAGCTTCAAGTGAAAGGAAATTCTTATGATCCAGAGATTTTTCAGAATGGGTTAGTGCTGGTTTTGGGGTGTTATTTAAGTGTAGGTTGTGGCCCCATTTATGAAACAAGCTATTCCTTTACTGCACCAAAGGTTTCTCAAGGAAAAATCTGTGTGAGTCACTGTGAAAATACCAGACTCTTATGCGAACAGAATGAGGAGATAAAACAGGAGTATTGTGAGCTGCGAACAGAACGGACTTGGAAAATAGGATCGGATTGTTATGGTTACAGACCTTTTTGTCGTGCAGATTATTACCGGTGCCTAATCCATTATAAGAACTGTTACCAATCCTGTGGTGGAACGGTAGAAAGCCAAGATGTTTGTGTCATGGGCTGTAGCATCAATTAATCGGATTATAAACCAAGTTTCTCATCGAGCCGACGTTTCTCATGCTCGATTAATTAATGTCTATTCTGGTGTAACTCTCGCGCTACTTTTTTTTCATTGGATTGGGGTGTTTACGCGCCTTTATGATTTCGTCAACATCGTCTCTGGCAATGGTGCTTTTTAGAGATATAGACTCAGCACCGCTATCGTTCCGTCACACACCCCTCTATAGATGTGAATTTCCGCGGTTTTATTCCCCGATTGGACGGGGTAGGGGTGTGTCTCAAGAACGACTGTTTTAATGGTGTTAAGTATAACAAGTACTACGCTTAAGACTTGCGCTCATAGACACCGCGTTGTACCAAGTACGTAAGTATCTGATCAACGCACTCGTCTAGGCTTTTAGTGGTATCTATCACTAATTCAGGATGTTCCGGTTCTTCATAAGGTGATGAAATACCCGTAAATTCTTTAATTTCGCCGGCTTTGGCACGGCGGTATAAGCCCTTGACATCGCGGTCTTCGCACACGCTCAGGGGACAATTGCAGTAAATTTCAACAAAATCCTCGCCAACCAAATTTCTCGCTTTCTGACGATCGGCCCGAAAAGGAGAAATAAACGCCGTCAAGACGATAACGCCAGCTTCAACGAACAATTTAGCGATTTCACCAATGCGGCGGATATTTTCTATCCGAGCCTCATTGGAAAAACCCAAGTCGCCACACAAGCCATGACGTACATTATCGCCATCAAGAACAAAAGTATGATAGCCCATTTGGTAAAGTCTTTCTTCTAGGGCATGAGCCAGTGTCGATTTGCCCGCCCCTGATAAGCCCGTAAACCACAGTAAGATACTCTGATGATGATTAAGTTCTGCTCTACGCTGACGTGTCACTGTGGCATGATGCCACACCGTGTTGCTGCTTTTTGATGGGATCGTCACTATAACTCCTTTGGGTTGTCAGTTACCCGTTATCATCATGTACTGATTTATAACATGCTGCTGCTCCGTAGTTTGTGATCAAACACGGTCTATTTCTCGGTTCACAGTACACAGCCCAGAGGAAAAGGCTTGGTTTTGTTGCCAATCCCCGCCGCTTAAGATTTTTACGGTGGCGAGCCAACCCATAGTCCCCCAGGACTCAGATGTACTCCACGAGCTTAATATCCTAAGGAGCCTGCCGTATTATTTTTATATAATACTTAAACGGCAAAGGATGTCAAGTGTTTTGTGTACTTTTTGACACAAAAGCGTCTATTTTTTACCACTAGTAATTAACTCTCTCATTAATATCTTGGAAAATGGAATTAAACGCGCGAATATAAAAGTGTGAATATTAAAAATAATATTATAATTTAAGTACCCGTGCAAAAGTTTGAAAGGTTTATGGATGTTTTTGTTAGGTTTATTTTTTTAATACCTGCACGGGTACTTATATTTCAGCCCCATCAACACAAGTAGTCTTTTTAGACGGCCTTATATAATTTATTGAAATATTGAAATTATATAATAATGTGATTCACCCTTCGCCATAAACGCCCACCATGCCGACGACGAAGGTGGGCAAGAACGTTTGGGGTGGTGAAAATAATTAGCTTATGTAACAATTAATTATTACATTATTTAATTGATTGTTTTTTCTTAGAGCTTTGAGCCGCGAGCGGTGAATATTGAAAATTCAATTTTCAATATTATCAGGTGTTTTCCTTTTGAGCCCCTAAACACTTTTGGTCATTTCTTGTCGCGGCTAAAATGATAGAACTCATTGAAATTTCAATTAATTATATATTTTTAGTCACCCTTGACCATTTGTTATGGTAAATGAACTATTCGCTATTGGCAAACTTATGATTTAAGGACCAAATAATTAAATGGTTGAAATTGAATCTATTAACTTTTAAAACGAAGGAATGTCAGATATAATAAAAGAGGTTTTGGTGGTGCCGTGATTGAAATTTTCAATAAGATTCTTCGCATAAATAAACCGGTATTTGGCGGGCGGTGTTCCCCATTTGCATCAAGGCAAATTTTTATATTTATTTTAATGGCTTATCGTACTTAAGTTCCTCTCAAACCGGAGCGATTTCAACAGCCATTTTTTCCCTGAAATCAATTATCACGGTGACTTCGATTAAGGACAAAAGCATCTTTGTGCCAGAACTTAAAGTTTATAATATCGTCTATAAATCAACTGGATGCGTTTATCTGCAAAAGTCTTGCCTTTATGCTGATGGCGGTGTTCCCCCCTTTTAATGTTTTTTTTGAGGAATTTAAATAAATGCTTTTTGTGAGGGAGCAAAGGTACTTATCGATGTCACCAAAAGGCAAAACATTTGATGAAAACCCTATTAAATCGTGGCTTTTCCCCACCAACAAACAGAATTGGAGCGCATGAATTGTCAAAGAAATACCTCTTTTAACCGCATCCAAACCAGAGTAAAAGCCTTTTTTAAGCCGTATGCTGTTGATTTAAAGCACTATTTTATTTTTAGCATAACCCTGGTTAGTGGTATGGTTATTGACGATGACAGTGCCGATGCAAAACAAAACCATTGGACTCTTCCCGCCAATTAGACGGAAGCACCATCACAAATGGCGCTTTTAAAAACCCTCACCCCCATACCGAAATCATTTGTGAGAATCTGTCTGCGCCATTTGTGACTGGCTTGGTATATCAACAGATACATAACGAATGAATTGATGAGAATGAAAGTGTCGCTCTTTGTCACTCTTGTCACGCTGCCCTACATGCCCTTTTGAGTTGACCAAAGGAGTGTGCTAGAAATGAAGGTGTAAAAAGATTGGAATTTGGGCTTTTAGGTGGCCTCATTTATGCCAATTAATTTATTAGCCAACTTGCCGGTGCTTGATTTTTTTGAGTGTATTGCTCTATAACCGTGTGTATATGTACTGATCCATTACTTAAGGAGACTATGAATGCATAAAATTTTACTGGTAGAAGACAATGAAATGAATCGTGACATGCTATCCAGACGTTTGAAACGTAAAGGTTTTGATGTCGTTATTGCCGTAGATGGGGGAGAAGGCGTGGACAAAGCGCACAGTGAGAAACCCAATTTGATTCTGATGGATATGAGCTTACCGGTCAAAGACGGCTGGACGGCGACCAAAGAGATTAAGGTCGCAGCGGATACTCAAAATATCCCGGTCATTGCCCTGACGGCTCATGCTATGTCCGGAGATAGGGAGCAAGCATTGGCCGCCGGCTGTGATGACTATGATACTAAACCCATTGAATTGCCACGCTTGCTTGGCAAAATCGAAACCTTGCTCGCACGATAAAGGCAACACGCTGAGAGACTCGCTATGAGCGTTGTAGGAACTGGCGGTTCTGGAATACTAGGAGGGGAAGGCTTCCTCAGTAGAGAGAATGAACTGGTGGATAAGGGGCATGATTTGCTCACCCCCACCAGTACCATCATCGCCTATACTGAGATGCTCTTAGAATACGCCGGCACTCACGCCGAGTGTCAGAGTTTTATTCCAGACCTCAATAAAATATTAACCGCGGGTGAACAACTGGAGGCCTTAATCACGCAGTTGTTTTCCAAGAAAAATTCTCGCCAAGGTGAAATTTATTTTGAAGCATTAACTCCCACCAACCGTCATGATTTACGCACACCTATCAACGCAATTATTGGCTACGGTGAGATGCTGCTTGACGATGTAGATGATGAGGCTCACCCAGAAGCCCGTGTCGATCTGCAAAAAATTCTCACCTCTGCGCGACGGTTGTTGACTTTGATTGACGATCTGTCTTACCTTTCCAAAAAGTCGCAAGCCTCGCCCAAAAAAAAACCGCCACCGCCAGTTTCTTCTTCGATGGACGAGGAGGTACGCCAAAAGCATTCCCTCGTTGGGCTCCCGGCGCAACAGACTCAGTTCGCCCCTTCAGTCTCCCCGGCGGCCCCCACGACAACTTCTGGCGAACAAGAATATTTAGCCGATCATGATGCCTTACTGTTGGTGGTAGACGACGGGGAAAATAACCGCGATTTATTGCAGCGCCGTTTAAAGAAACAGGGGTTTGATGTTCAAGTGGCTGAAAATGGTCGGCAAGCTCTGCAAATGATTCGCAGTAACGATTTCGAACTCGTGCTACTTGACATCATTATGCCAGAAATGGACGGTTTTCAGGTTTTGGAGAAACTCAAAAAAGACCAAGAACTTCGTCGTATTCCGGTTATTATGATTTCGGCCTTAGATGAAATTGACAACGTGGTGCGTTGCCTAGAAATGGGGGCGGAAGACTATCTGCAAAAACCATTTAATCAAGTGATTTTAAATGCAAAAATTTCTGCTTCCTTGGAACGCAAGCGGTTGCGCGATAGAGAGCGTGATTATGTCAAAAAATTACAAATAGAACGACAAAAATTACAAGACGAACAAAAAAGATCGGAAGAACTGTTGCTGAACATACAAGAAGAACAAAAAAAAACGGACGATCTGTTGCTGAACATTTTGCCAAAGCCCATTGCTGATCGTTTGAAAAAAGACAAAAACACGATTATTGCTGACAACTTTCCCGAAGCTACCGTCTTATTTTCTGATTTAGTCGGGTTTACGGAATTGTCAACGGGTATTTCAGCCTCGCTATTGGTGGAGAAACTGAGCCAAATTTTTTTGGCTTTTGATGAGTTAACTGAAAAGTATGGCTTAGAAAAAATTAAAACGATTGGTGATGCGTACATGCTTGTGGGGGGGGTGCCCACCTGGCGTGCTGATCATGTTGAAATCGTTGCCGATATGGCTTTAGAAATGCTTGAAGAAATCAAGAGGTTGAATGAAGAAAACCACGAAAAATTCAAGATTCGTGTTGGGATTCATACCGGCCCGGTTGTTGCGGGTGTGATTGGTAAAAATAAGTTTATCTATGACTTATGGGGTGACACGGTGAATATTGCCAGTCGTATGGAATCGCAAGGTGTCCCAGATTGCATACAGGTTTCTGAAACCACCTACGAACACATCAAAGATAAGTTTATTTTTGAGCCGCGCGATCCATTTTATGTCAAAGGCAAGGGGGATATGGTGACTTATCTGCTCAAGGGCCGAAAATAATATTGCGGGTGTTACTTCAATTTGAGGTATATATACTCAAGATGGGAACAAATTTTCAGGCAAAAGTACAGCGAAGCGAAACTTTTGCCTTTCAGGCTAAAGTTTTTCGGAGAAAAACTTTAGCCTGAAAAGGACTTTTTGAAAAACCTCCAGGTAGTTACACTGGCTTTAATAATACGCCCCGACCGATCTCATAGAGGTTTTAAAGTCAGCCCCTTTGGTACGAGATTAATATAGCCAGTGTAACTACCTAGCTTTGGGTTCTGAATGAAAAAAGTGCAAATTATGCCGGTGCTGAGTATAATTGTGAATTGTGAACCGTAAGGAAGCTTTGCTAATTGTGACGTAAACGAATTGTGAATGAATTAGAAGCCGTTTTGGAAAACTCATAACTGATTGATTTATAACTGATAATAATTGGAACGGGATAAATATGATCTTTTTAAATCAATAGGCTGCTGTTTTTCCAAAACAGCCTCTAATGAAGAATGCTTATTTATAAGCTCTCAATACTTAACCCAAACAACAATTCATTTTCACCCTTTTGAAGTACGTTTCGTCTAATAATACGCCCCTTAGTTCCAGGTATACTGGGCACCGTTATAAACGGAGTTTTTTTGTCATTTTGAGCGAAGCGAGAAATCTTGAGTAATTTCAAGAAGATTCCTCACATCCTTGAGGAATGACAAAAGCGCAATTTGTGCCGGTGCGAAGTCTAGTTACACAGGCTTTAATAATACGCCTTATATATTAACCCGTCATAAAAATCCAAGTTATACCGATTTTGAGTTGAAACCCATTTTATAAAAAGTCGTCAATGCACCAATTGATGAAGCAAAAACAGTAAACCATAAAAGCAATTTCAACTCAAAAATGGTATTATGACTACGTTGAGTTTAATCAAAACATTACCAATGAGCCATTACCAAAAGCTCCGGAAGGTGACGGGGTTCATTTTTCATTTTTCAGTCATTTTGTGACGGGGTTCATTTTTCATTTTTCATTTTTCATTCATTTTTCATTTTTCATTCTGTCAGTGGCTGTTTGTGAGCTAACAATGGCTCAAAAAATTGCCTTGCTAACGTTTTAAACGGTTCCCAAACGGGCGGTGTGCTTAATTCGAGGCTCCCAAAACATAACTTGAAATATTCATCATCCGCCTCACCCCGCCCAAAGTCACTGCCTTGCCAAGTGTTCTGTGCGCGATAAAAGGCTTCTTGTTCGCTTTTACCACTCAACAGATTTTCCACTAAAGTCAAAGAGGATTGAGGAAAAAAATACAGTGGTTGAGTCAGTCCTTGCCAATAGTAGTTCTCAAGCAGGGTTTGTAATATGTCCAGACTATTGCTCACGGGTTTAAATTCCCATCCGCCATTTTCGCCGATTAAAAGACTGTGACGCGGTAAATGTTTGTCAGGCAAGCTATTAAGTATTAGATGATGGAGCCAAAGTGTAATAAAGTCTTTCGCTTTGAGTTTGGCACAGCGGTAGTGTACTAAGTGGTCGCGCCACAGCCGGCCTAAGTGTCCTCTGATACGCATATCTCCCAGCGTCAAATTAACTGCAACGGATTCGAGTTTCTTTTGTTGTTGTTTGGTTGTCGCTAGTTGGACACGTTCGACAAAGGGTTGTACTTGTTTAGCCACTTTGGTGTAGACATAATCGCCTATCGAGCCGTGTGGTAATTGTCCAGTGGCTTTGGCAATCATTTGATATTCTTGTAAATCGATTCCTTCTAAACGTTTTTCTACCAACGTTTGATTGAGGGTATAACGTTCAAGCCCCTGCACTTCAAAAGGTTCACTTTCTTCAAGTAAGTCTTCTTCAGCTTGTAACTCTATTCCTAAGCGTTCTCTTAACAAAAATTCGGTGGGATTTCTAAAAAAACGAGTAAGGCGGTTGATATCTGTCGTTTTCCATTCGGCTATGGGTTGAGGTTCTGGCAGCGCTTCAATAATGAAGGCTTTTGCGCTTTGGTACTTTGAAAGCAAGGCCGTGCTGGCAGTGCAATATTCGCCAGAAAAGCTGAACAGGTGTTTTTCCGTGCCATTAAAATAACGGGGGCTGAAGGCTTGCAGCGGATGTTGGGTGATTAAATGGTTCAAAATATTGTTTTGCGGCGAATGAATAAATCCTTTGTTGATGTAATCCAATAATTCGCTCACGACTACTGAGGGTGGCATTACTGTGTTGTCGTGGATGTTGTGCCCGACATAGCTGAGATAAAAATATTCTCGCGCACAGAGCAATGATTCTAGGAAAAGATAACGGTCATTGTGACGACGTGAGCGATCACCGAGTTGAGGTTTTTTGGCGATGAGATCAAAACCGAGTTGTTTGCTAGGGCGCGGATAAGTTTGGTCATTCATGCCCAACAAGCAAACGACTTTAAACGGAATACTCCGTAGATGTAGCATGGTGCAAAATAAGACGTTACCTGTCAAAAAATGAGCAGGCAGTGGTTTGCTTTGCAGATGATGGCGCAAATAGGCCAGTATCACTTCACGGTTCACTTTGGCGTTAAATTCGGCACATTTGCCGTTTTCAACTAGGGTATTCAATAGGTTACGGACTTGCTGGGCTTCCGATTCGCTGTTTTCATCGGGACTTAAAAAACGTTCTAAAAGGTTTGTTAGAAAGGTGGCCCATTCTGGCAAAGTGCGGGGCTGATCCAGTGCTTGCACACATTCAAACAAGCTTTCAATAAATTCGACCAATTTGCCAAGTATCAATGTATCGCTGCCTTCAATTTCATCAAATGGCAAGATGCCTTGAAACAAGAAATATCCCCCAACCGCGGGTTCGTTTTCTAGGTTCGAGAAGCTTTTTCCTTTGTCCCTTTCTTCTTTAGTGGGCAAGGCATAGCCGAGCAATAAACGATTTAAACCGGCTTGCCAAGTATTTTCCTCAAACGCCGGCACATTCATGCGTTCTCTATCAGCTTTGTCCATGCCCCAACGTATTCCCGTTTTGTTGATCCAATGCCGAATCCAGTCTAAATCTTGCTCGTTAAGTCCAAAGCGTTTTTGTACGGCTTCGGCTTCTAGCACGGCCAATATTTGGGTGACTGAAAAACGGCTATTGCTGAGTTCTAAAATGGCGAAAAAGGTATCAATCAAAGCACTTTCACGACGCAAACTGCGGTCTGCAATGCTAAAAGGAATTCGTTTGGCTTGTTCTTGCGTTGTGTCAAACACGGCTTCAATAAACGGCGCATAAGTTTCAATGTCTGGCATCATCACCAGTACATCTTTGGGCATAAGGGCCGGGTTTTCCTCAAATAGTGCCAACAGTTGGTCATGCAAGACTTCTACTTCACGGTTATTGCTGTGGCAAGCGTGAATTTGGATGGATTTGTCGTGAGCATCAATCGGTGTTGTTTTGTCCGCACGGTTGTTGTGCTCACGCAAGTGCAAAATATCCGATTGTATGCAATTGAGCAGCGTTGCTTCACCGGGGTTGCTAAAATATTCATAAGTGGCGTGCGGATAGTCGTTGAGCATGTCAATAAAATCGCGCCCCATTTTGCCTAGAGAGGCTAACAAGCTATTGCCTTTTTCAAAGTACAAAGCTTCCGGCGGGGTGGGTTTGGTTTTTCGGGCGATTCGATGGGCTATTTCGGTGTCTGAAACAATATCGCCCCAATATTCTTGACAGGGATTGAGCAAGAATGTGTGTACATCTATCACTTGCCCTAATTGAGCCAATGCTTCTAAATGAAACGGTGGTAAGGCGGAGATGCCAAACACCGAGATACGTTTAAATCGTGGATTATCGGCGAGACGTTGTATTTTGTTCAAAAAGTCGGCGCGCAATTTTGCGCGATGTTGGGTACCATGACGCGCTACTAACGCTCGCCACAGGATGGCTTGCCATTGGGCTTGTGAATCATTTTTTAATTCTTGGGGCTGTCGCCCTTTTTCCCAATTAGCAAGCCACGTTGGACGATACACCAGATATTGGTCAAAAATATCGGCAATTCGCGAAGCCAATTGATAGCGTTTAATTTCTTGCTCTTCTCCTTGCAAGTAGCCGCTTAATTCGGTAAATTCTTTATTTTCAAAAAACGCTGGCAAGATATCCATGAGAGTTAATCCCATAACTTCTGGCTCAAATGGAGAAATGTCTGGCAAAGTTCCTAAAGTTTCTTTAAATATTCGCCACAACATGGCATCGGGAAATGGAAAAGAGCCATGAGCGAATACGCCCAATTGTTCCGCTAACTTCATTGATACCCATCGTTCCATGCCTTGACTTTGTACGACGATGGTTTCTTGTGTTAGTGGGGGTAGTGGGTTGGATTTAATGACTGTGGAGAGTGCTTGAACTAATTCTTCTAGGCGATTACTGCTATGAATGTGTAACATGATAAAATGAAAACGAACATTGAGCCATGGAGTCCAAAGAAAAACCTCCAGGTAGTTACACTGGCTTTAATAATACGCCCCTTCAGGGCTAATAGATTACTGGGCACGAGCGTGTCTAGTCCACATTATTTCACCTAACGCACCCATTGCAACGCCAGTACTATAGCACACCAAGTCGCTCCACAAAAAACCTCGTCCAATGACTAAAGCGACGAGGCGATATCGACGAATTTCGTCAATCCAAGGCGCGTGATAGAGTTGACTTAGTTCAATAAAGAGTGAAAAAAGTAGCGCGATAGTTGCTACCTTTACCGTCGAAAGTCGCGGGAAGGTAAAGCCAATCAAAAGAAAGGCCATCAGTGCCCATAGTGTGTCACCGGCGTACTTGGCTATAAAGTCAGGCAATAGTTCAGGGTAAGCGCGTGAGCCAAGTCCAAGTACTACGACGATGAATATAATTAAGGCGTAAACGAGTCGATTTCTGGTGATTTCTGTTGTGTGCATAATTAGCTTTATCTAAGCCTAAGTGAATATCTCGCGATTAATGAAAAATGAAAAATGAACAAAGATTTATAAAATATCAAAAGCACCGTTTGTAGTAGGCGCTGAGCGCGCCTAAGTTTGTAGTAGGGCGAATCTAAATAATATACCACATTTCTTGGATAATTGAAGGTGTCAAACTGGTATATTATTTGGGAGTTGCCTTAGGCGCTGAGGCGTTTCCTGGGGCGATCAGAAGGCTTTAATAACACTTACCGAAGGGGCTAAAGCCCCTTTGGTACGAATATTGATATAAAAATGAAAAATGTAGAACCTTGATTTCATAATAATTAATTCAAGCCTTAATTCGCATTACTTGGTTTAGGGGCCATAATTTCAAATTAAGTTATGGCCCCCAATTGGAGTTCATTAGCCATACTTTTTATAGGTGTTTTATTACAACGAGTCCTTATAATGTCTCGATTGAATGGGCTATAAATGCGAATTAAGAATGAAAAGCTTACTACAAACTTATTACAAACTTGAGGCGTTTATTATAGACTTAGGTGCTGAGGCGTTTGTTATAGTCTTAGGCGCTGAAGCGCCTACTACAAACTACAAACTTGAGGCGTTTGTTATAGTCTTAGGTGCTGAAGCGCTTACTACAAACTACAAATAAATACGCACGCTTTCAAGCGTCAGCGTGGCCCTCAATTGAGTCAAGTTGCGCCTTAGTCTAGTCCTTGGCGAAAAATTCTATTGGCAAATATCAACACTTAATATAAATTGATTTATATGGAGGCTTTGGAGGGCCTGTGTTTGAAATCAATGAGTTACATTGAATTTCACTAAGTGGAATTCAATTATAGATGCTAAAGCGACTACTACAAACTATAGATTAAGTAGTATAGTAGTACAGCGAATTACGCGGATTAACGAATTGAGTACAACGAATTACGCGGATTAACGAATTAGTTAGTATAGTAGTAGTACAACGAATTACGCGGATTAACGAATTAGTTAGTATAGTAGTAGTACAGCGAATTACGCGGATTAACGAATTAGTTAGTAGTACAGCGAATTACGCGGATTAACGAATTAGTCTAGTAGTCGTACAGCGAATTACGCGGATTAACGAATTAGTCTAGTAGTCGTACAACGAATTACGAGGATTAACGAATTAGTCTAGTAGTCGTACAGCGAATTACGCGGATTAACGAATTAGTTAGTACAGCGAATTACGCGGATTAACGAATTGAGTACAGAGTACAACGAATTACGCGGATAAACGAATTGAGTACAGAGTACAACGAATTACGCGGATTAACGAATTGAGTACAACGAATTACGCGGATTAACGAATTAGTATAGTAGTAGTACAGCGAATTACGCGGATTAACGAATTAGTATAGTAGTAGTACAGCGAATTACGCGGATTAACGAATTAGTATAGTAGTACAACGAATTACGCGGATTAACGAATTGAGTACAACGAATTACGCGGATTAACGAATTGAGTACAACGAATTACGCGGATAAAAAAATACGACGTCCAAGATTTATCGATGACTCCCCGTTATTTGAGGTATTAATGTTAAGGGTTTTATAATGCGGATTAAGGGTTGAATTAATTATTATGAAATCAAGGATTTTAACTAACGCTTGCATGCGCTAGTGGCGCTTGCATGCGCAAGTTTATTTGGTTGTCTCTTGCGTGCGTGCGTTTATTTTGTGGGCCATGATTTGATTTGAAAATCTTCAAATCGTTTTATGGCCCCCAAATCAGGTCGTCTAAATATAAAGGCGCTGCTTGTTTCTTGCGTGCGTGCGTTTATTTTGTGGGCCATGATTTGATTTGAAAATCTTCAAATCGTTTTATGGCCCCCAAATCAGGTCGTCTAAATATAAAGGCGCTGCTTGTCTCTTGCGTGCGTCTTTTGCGTTGTGGGCCATGATTTGATTTGAAAATCTTCACATCGGCAAAAGTTTCGCTTCGCTGTACTTTTGCCGACGTGATCGTTTTATGGCCCCCAAGTCAGGTCGTCTAAATATAAAGGCGCTGCTTGTCTCTTGCGTGCGTCTTTTGTGTTGTGGGCCATGATTTGATTTGAAAACATTCAAATCGGGTATTAAAAGAAAGCGTTGGATATCGAAGCAGCCAGTTACTCAAACTGCCATATCACCGTTCTAAAAATACCATGCTAATTCTAATTGTAAAAAATCTTCATGACGGAAACTATAAGCAAAATCATCTCTTGGCATATCAGCGTAAATATAGGCTTCTAAACTCAGCTTCCAGTTATCACCCAAGCGGCGACTGGCTTCAATGAGATAGAAACTGGCACTGCTGTCGATGTCAAAAATAGTCCCCGCTAACAGTTCGGTGCTTTGGACATCGTTGAGGGCTAAACGCATTCCTAGCATAATGTCGTTCTCAAAGGGGGTGGTGGCATTATCGTGGCGATCATCAAATAGATATTCCGTTAGCACACCTACGTCAGCATCCGTCTCGAAAACGCCTACAAAGGTATATTCCAAACCGCCTGTCAGTGCTGTAAAGCGGCCTTCTTGATCTTTACGAGAAATCATTTCAAGCTTCCACAACACATCCTCTTTGGTTATCTGTAGATCAAGGCCTGTTTGGTTAATTTGTTCATAGTAGGGTATTAAGACAAACCTACCCGCTCCATCAGTACCGGGGAGAAAACGTGGTTCGCGGCTAGTGCCCGAAAAGTGGGATAAGCCAATATCCCAATCACCGAGGCTGTGTTCCCAGCGCACTGCCCAATCTACATGTTTTTCTTGAGCGCCAGATTCATAGCGCGTCTGATCTGTGTCAATGGGAATGCCACCGCCGAACAAGCGTCCTTCACTGCCGGGAAAAGTCCTTTCACGAAAACCGGGCAGTATGAAAAAATCCACCGTTCCCCAATCACGAATCAGGGCAAGATTGATCATGGGCTGGCCTAATTTATCCTCAGTATCGGGATGTTCCACCAAGTCAGTTTGATTAATGATGTCCACTAAATGCTGAGATTCGGTGACACCCCAGAACAGTTTGCGAATACCAACCCGCAATTCCCAATCTTGCGCCGCCTTGAGCCAAGTGAGTTCACGAATATCAAAATGACTGCGCTCTTGATCATGTTGATCAAGGCGTACAAATGGGACAAAGGTGAATGTTTGGTAGCCATCATCCCATTTGTGACGGTATTCTGGTTGTGTTGATAGGGATAAGTCTTTTATTTTTCATAAATTTTTATTCCTAGGTATCCTTTCCCAATTTTTTTATGTAATTTCCATCCATCTTTTTTTAGATTCTTAGATATATAATGGTTGATCATTCCATGTCCCACTAGAATAACGTTATCCTCTTGCTTTTGATGGTTTATTAATATAGAGGTTGCTTCAGCGGCTCTTTTTATTTCGTCTTTGGGCATCCTTGTGTTTTTTATCAAGTTGCAAAACCAAAAAATCCTAGATACAGCCAGCCAATTATTAAATCTCATTTTTACAAGTGGGATATTAAGGACATCAAGATCAAATTCTCTGAACACTTTATCGACTTTTAGGTTTTTTTCTTTGAATAAAAAACTAGCCGTTAATTTAGTTCTAGTCATGTCTGACGAAAAAACTGTGCCATTTAAAGAAGTTAAAAAATTCATTGTTGATTCGTCTATATCAAAACTTAAATTAGGCGAACTGTTGTAATCGAAAATGATTTTTCTACATTGTCTAAAGTTACACTTACTGTAATAATCAATTATGGGTTTTGCGTGTCTGATAAGGATAATTTTTTTATTCATACTAATTCCTTTATTAACAATAACAAAATACTACCGAAAAAAAATAAACCTGGCGTATCCCAAGTGTGCGGAGAGCGTGCTTCCACCACTGTCATTGTAATTGGATGTAATGAATATGCTATTAGGTGTATTTTTTCACCTCCCAAGAACCAATGTCCTCGTAAGCAAACTCACTACCCATGAACGGCCCTGACTTGTTGCTGGAAGAAATGCGCTTCACGCGCTTTAAAGCAGGTAGATAAATCCACTGCTCATCGGGTTTCAATCCGTGGGAAAAGGTAAGAACGACCGTGCCTTTCACGTCCATCGGCTTATTGAAGATTGAAGAGAGCAGGGTAGGCCAGTGGGACTACCACATAACCACCCAAAACACCGGCCCAGAATGACACCACAAAATCGATGCGATGGCGAAAACACAAGATGACTGGCACGTCCCTTTTTAATTCCAACTCATTAATTCTTGTGAGGCGTTGGCGTGCGCGGCTTAGGATATCCGGGTAAGTGAGCCACTGCTCTTCGTTCTCGCTGTGACTTTTCACTTTTTACTTGACTAGAAAGAATATACAAGGCCAACTATACCAATAATATCCAAATTGTCGGAAACAATAGGGCTATCAGTAATTTTGCGATCTAATTTCATGAGGTTTAACGTATTAAGAATACTCCATTTCTCATTGAATCGATACTGTAACTCATATCCGGCTGACAAATTAATGGCTTCATTAACAGTATATTGAGAACGGTTGAGTTTAACTTCATTGATATCCACGCCGAAATAGTAATCAGCCAAGTCTTGGTTCATATAGTGAATACCTATTGACGGCATCAAAAACCATGGACCGTTACTCATGGGATATTGGTATTTAATAGCCAGTTCATAACCTTGGTGTACATTCAGAACGTCATGAACCATAGAGAAGTTAATCATCCCCCAATCATCTGAGGCAATACTGGCTTCCAGCCCCATGTCTAATGTATTTTTTCGATCTGTGAGGCCTTCCAGAGAACCTGAAGCACTCGTAATTCCTTGAAGTCTGGCATTTGCGATAACTTCAGTCCAAAATGTTGTGTTACCTTTTTTAAGTCCATAAAAAATAAAGCCAGCTTTCCCTCCTTTCACATAAATATTTTTATACTTAGCGACAAACATTGGAAAAACTAAAGCACTGGGTTCCTCACCGGTATAAACAGTGTCCTGTAACATGCCGCCAATACCTATCTCTAATCGGTTGCCGAAAGTTTCCGCATCATCTGCAAATACGCAGAAGTGAATTAAATTGAGCAATGCGAGTAGCGTAACTTGTTTCATTTTAGCGCCTGAATTTGGTGTTTAATCTTAAAGAGACGGTTGAGTTGATGAAAAAGCAAGAAGCGTAGGTGCGCTCCTGCTCATCATTTAAACTGTGCGTGGGACGCACCCTACGTTCGCTGAGTCGCACGTTTCAATTGATATGGCTGTGTAGTATAGACGATAATTCATGTGCAAGACACTCACTCCTAGTATCAATTTGATCTACTGTGAGGATATCTTTATGGAAGTCTATAAAACAATTAATTTTTTTCTAGATTGATTTTTAAGTACCAAAGCCTGAATTTTGTTATCAGTTAATAGTTATCAGGTAGTATATTGGTTCGCATGTCGTCAATTTTTGTGATTTGTTAGGATTTCTGCCTTGACAAAATCAATTTATTATGTATTCAGTTAGTTACGGGTAAAAGGCCTCGGCTTTTGCCTTAACCTAAGAGAATTTTGATGAGTGTGCTCGTTATTCGCCATTCGCCTTTTTGCCTTTTTGAAGGGTGCTGAAAAAGCATGGTTTTTTGTCGAGAAAATACGATGTCCAAGATAAATCTTGGACTCCCCCAGAAATTGACTCAAGTTGCGCCCTAGTTTAGTCCTTGGCGAAAAATTCTATTGGCAAATATCAACACTTAATATAAATTGATTTATATGGAGGCTTTGGAGGGCCTGTAGTACAGCGAATTACGCGGATTAACGAATTAGTTAGTAGTACAGCGAATTACGCGGATTAACGAATTAGTTAGTAGTACAGCGAATTACGCGGATTAACGAATTAGTTAGTAGTACAGCGAATTACGCGGATTAACGAATTGAGTACAGAGTACAACGAATTACGCGGATAAACGAATTGAGTACAGAGTACAACGAATTACGCGGATAAACGAATTAGTCAGTAGTACAGCGAATTACGCGGATTAACGAATTTGGTACAATGAATTATGCGGATAAGATAAACGAATTTGGTACAACGAATTACGCGGATAAGATAAACGAATTTGGTACAACGAATTACGCGGATAAGATAAACGAATTTGGTACAACGAATTACGCGGATAAGATAAACGAATTTGGTACAACGAATTACGCGGATAAAAAAATACGACGTCCAAGATTTATCGATGACTCCCCCCGAAATTGACTCAAGTTGCGCCCTAGCTTAGTCCTTGTCGAAAGTTTATCAGTTGATATTTGTGGTACCGTTTTTGTCGAGAAAATACGACGTCCAAGATTTATCGATGACTCCCCCCGAAATTGACTCAAGTTGCGCCCTAGTTTAGTCATTGGCGAAAGCTTTTCCAGTTGATATTTGTGGCACTGTCACGGAAAATGTGATAGCGAACAAGCGTCAGCATGGCCCCCAATTGACTCAAGTTGCTCCCAGTCTAGTCCTTGGCGAAAGCTTATCCGGCCGAGATTTGTGGCACTGTCACGGAAAATGTGATAGCGAACAAGCGTCAGCATGGCCCCCAATTGACGAGGTTTGTTCCCCAATCTAGTCCTTTGTCGAAACTTATCCGGCCGAGGTTTGTGGTACTGTCACGGAAAATGTGATAGCGAACAAGCGTCAGCATGGCCCTCAATTGGCGCTCATCGTTATACACAAGTCTTTTGGATACCGGGTGCATTCCTTTAAAGTACAACGGATACGCGAAATTTTCGGATAAAAGAGCATTGATTTTTAATGAATCCCTTACGTGGGGCCTACAGGTTAAAATCTCTAAAATCAATTAGTTAAAAACTTATGCCTAAGGATGATAGTCCAGTCCTTGTCGAAAGCTTTTCCAGCCGATATTTGTGGTACCGTTTTTTGTTGAGAAAATACGACGTCCAAGATAAATCTTGGACTCCCCCCGAAATTGACTCAAGTTGCGCCCCAGTTTAGTCATTGGCGAAAGCTTTTCCAGCCGAGGTTTGTGGTACCGTTTTTTGTTGAGAAAATACGACGTCCAAGATAAATCTTGGACTCCCCGCCCCACAATTTGAAAAGTCGATCTCACGTTATTGCTATATAATTAACCCTACCACCGTCGCTGTAAAACACGTTGCTAACACGCCCGCTAAAATCGATTTCATGCCCAATGAAATGATTTCATCTCTTTTTTCTGGCGACATGGCTGTCAATCCTCCTATCATAATACCAAGGCTACCGATATTGGCAAAACCGCACATCGCATAAACCATAATGAGTTTGCTCCGTTCAGAAAGCGCGTCTGCTGGTAAATTTAGCAAATCTAAATAAGCCAAAAACTCATTTAAGATAATTTTTGTGCCCATCAGTGAGCCGGTGGTGAAGATTTCCGAGTACGGAATGCCAATTAAAAACGTCAGGGGTGCCATAATCACGCCCAAAATGCTTTGCAGCGTGATAGGCTGATTATTGAGTTGAGGTAAAAACTGTAATATCTGATTGACTAAGCTCACCAGTGCTACCAACACTATTAGCATGGCAATGATATTAATTAATAACTTGACACCATCGGTTGTGCCTTTGACAATGGCATCCATTGCACTGTAAGCCATTTTGGGTAATTCTACCCGATCTGTTTTTCCGTCATTTTGATGGGGAATGATTAACATGGAAATGATTAAAGCCGAGATCACGTTTAACAGAGAGGCTGTTAAAATATGCCCCATCGCGTCAGGAATTTTGGACGATAAAATCGTGGCATATAAAACCATCATGGTGCCGGCAATGGTTGACATGCCAGCCACCATGACGGAGAAAATTTCTCCCCGTGTCATGTTTTTGAGATAAGGCTTTATTAATAAAGGAGATTCTACCATTCCGACAAACGCATTCGCTGCCGCACTCAATCCAACCGAGCCACTGACACCCAAACTCTTTTGCAATAAATAGGAAAACACTTTGACAACCGTTGGCAAAACGCGGTAGTAATAGAGGAGATAAGATAACGCGCTTATCACCAAAACCAACGGCAGGGCTTTGAAGGCAAAGATAAACACAAAGCTTTCGTTTTTGACTTCAAAAGGTGCTTTGCCACCGCCCACGTAGCCAAAAACAAAGCTTGTGCCATCTGTGGTAGCGGCGTATATCGCCTCTACCACTTCGTTCAGTGACAAAAATATCTGTTGAGAAACGGGCAGTTTTAAGAAGATAACGGCGAGAATGAAATGGATTAAAACCCCGATGATAATGGGCTTTAAAGAGATCGTTTTTCTGGCTTCACTGAAAGCGTAGGCTATCAGAAGAATGGTAAACAATCCGAAAATGCCTTGCATTGTTAACATAATTGTGAATTGTGTATCCATTGAAACCTGGGGCGATGCCCCAGGCTTTAATAACACTTACCGAAGGGGCTAAAGCCCCTTTGGTACGAATATCGATCTAAAAATGAAAAATGTAGAACCTTGATTTCATAATAATTAATTCAACCCTTAATCCGCATTGATAGGTGATTGTTCGGGATATCCCTTCCAATTAAAGATTATCCGGTTTTATCCTTGTTTATATGCAATCCTTGTAGGTTTTAATCCTTGCTTATATACAATCCTTGTAGGTTTTAATCCTTACTTATATACAATCCTTGTAGGCTTTAATCCTTGCTTATATACAATCCTTGTAGGTTTTAATCCTTGCTTATATACAATCCTTGTAGATTTTTATCCTTGCTTATATGCAATCCCTGTAGGTTTTAATCCTTACTTATATTACAATCCTTGTAGGTTTTAATCCTTGCTTATATACAATCCTTGTAGGTTTTAATCCTTGCTTATATACAATCCTTGTAGATTTTTATCCTTGCTTATATGCAATCCCTGTTAAATATGTATCAATCCACCGAAAAACTTAACTGGGCTTTAGTGATTCCCACTTATAAACGTGAAGCGGTATTACTGCGTTGCTTACGCTTTGCAGCTCAACAAACCTTACCCGCTAAAGAAATCATCGTCGTTGATGCCAGCCCTGATTGGGATAAAACGCGAGATAAAATGATACATGAGTTGGTGGCAAAATACCCGGCGATTGATTGGCAATATGTGCAAGCTAAGCGTGCCTCTTCAGCGGCGCAGCGCAATCAAGGTATTGAGCTTGCTTCCGCCGAGATTGTGTTTTTAATTGATGATGATTCGTTTATGTTTCCTGACTGTGCCGAAGAAGTTCTAGGTATTTATGCACAAGACACAGCGCATCAAGTTGCCGGCATTATGCCGAAGTTGGAAGCTTTGCCGCCCGATAGTGAGCCGGCTTCTCGGCTTGAAAATGCTGACAAGGTAAACGACAAGCCTTCGTCCAAATTATCGGATCAATTCAAAATCATTCAAGTCAAATTGCGAGCATTTGCTAAGCGATTGATTGGAGACGATGATATTTTTATTCCTTACGATTTTGCTTTTCCCAAATACACGTTGCCAGAGGCGCTCAAAGACATGGCAACGCATCCGGTGCCGATGATACATGGGGCACGTATGAGTTATCGACGAGGTATTTTAGCACAAGTGCGTTTTGAAGAAGCGTTGGAGCGTTATGCGGTTAATGAAGATAATGATGTCTGTTATCGCGCTTCGCGCCTTGGTATGTTGTTACATGCTTTGAAGGCGCGGATTTGTCATGTGCAAGACTCGCAAGGGCGGTTGAGTCGTTTTACGACAACCGCTTTATGGGGGCTTAATCAAGCTGTCTTGCATCGTTTTCACAGTAGTGATATTGTGCGGTTTAAAAAACGTTTTGTGAAATTGTTGTGGCTGCGATTGTTTACTCAAACGATTAAGGATGTGTTAGATCGTCGTTGGAGGTTGCCCTCAACCCGGGGCGTGTGGTTTGCGTTGCGACATTATAAGGAGATTTTGTCAAAAACGCCTGAAGAGTTGCGGGTTTGGTATCCGCTGTTTCAACAATCGTTGATTCGTCGAGATAGGCTGGAGAGTGGGAATGGTGCTTAGTGCAACTAATTATGGTTAGTACAACGAATTGCGGTTAGTACAACGAATTGCGCGGATAACCGAATTGAATTGTGCAACGAATGACGGGCAGTACAACGAATTGCGGTTAGTACAACGAATTGCGGTTAGTACAACGAATTGCGCGGATAAACGAATTGTACCGTGCCGCGAATGATGGGGTGTACTTTGATGACGGTTAGTACAACTAATTGCGGTTAGTACAACAAATTGTGCAGTACAGACGGGGTATTATAGCGAATGACGGTTAGTGCAACCAATTACTGGGAGTACTTACCATAGCCAATTCGTTTATCCCCGCTTGTGTCGTTGTACTTACTTACCATAGCCAATTCGTTTATCCGCGTAATTCGTTGTACTCACCATAGATAGCCAATTCGTTTATCCGCGTAATTCGTTGTACTCACCATAGCCAATTCGTTTATCCGCGTAATTCGTTGTACTCACCATAGATAGCCAATTCGTTTATCCGCGTAATTGGTTGTACTCACCACAGCCAATTCGTTTATCCGCGTAATTGGTTGTACTCACCAGAGCCAATTCGTTTATCCGCGTCATTCGTTGTACTCACCAGACAGAGCCAATTCGTTTATCCGCGTAATTCGTTGTACTCACCATAGATAGCCAATTCGTTTAGCCGCGTAATTCGTTGTACTCACCAGACAGAGCCAATTCGTTTATCCGCGTAATTCGTTGTACTCACCATAGATAGCCAATTCGTTTATCCGCGTAATTCGTTAAGACACGCAAAGGAATTTCTTAACGTTATAACGCAGGAGTTATAAAAATTGCAGGAGTTATAAAAATTATCAATTTCAAACAGATGGAATTAAGCCTTCTGCTATTTGACAAACTCAAGGCGCAGTTTCCTGAAATCGAGTTAGTCTCCATTGTGGAAAGTCCTTTTCAGAGGGATAGCATCTGGGTGAATATTATTTTGCAGGAAGATGATGATAGAGATATTGCTCTCACTGAATTAGCGGGCGAAATATCGACGGATATCTTGATGGATTATGGTTATGATATTATGATTAGTTCGGCGACAAGAGCCGAAGCTGAAAAAAAAGCGGCCTAACTATTCAACCCCTTCGGGGTTGGTGCGTCTTCTTACGCAAAACCCACAGGTTGCACCTGTGGCTATTCACATTCAACCCCTATCGGGGTTGGCGCGGATTTGAGACTTTTTCCACAGGTTGCACCTGTGGCTATTCATATTCAACCCCTTCGGGGTTGGCGCGCCTTCAGATGTTTTTCAGCGCCACAGTTTAATCGTTGTATCTTTGCTCCCCGAAGCCAGGGTGTCTCCGTCGGGGCTGAAAGCGATTGATGTCACTGAATCTTCATGCCCTTGCAGAGTACCTAGCCTCTCTCCCGTCGAAACGTCCCACAATTTTATGGTGTGATCACCGCTCCCGGAGGCGAGAAGGCGTTCATCAGGGCAGAAGGCGAGTGAATAGACTTCGCCCCGATTGTGCTTTCTATGTCCTTCCAAGGTACGCAGCATTTTTCCGGTGCTTACCTCCCATAGCATGATAGTCTTATCTTTGCTTCCCGAAGCGAGGATGCGTCCATCGTAGCTCAACGCGACTGATATGACTGTGTTATTAGCATGCGAGAGCGCTTTGTGCATTTTTCCGGTACTCACGTTCCATAGTATGATATTTATATAGTCAAAGCACACACACCCGGCGGCAAGGGTGCGTCCATCAAGGCTAAAGCCGATTGACAAGACGCTACGATCACATTGCAGGATACGACGTATTTTTCCGGTACTCACATCCCACAGTCTGATAGTTTTGTCTTTGCTTCCCGAAGCGAGGGTATATCCATCGGGGCTGAAGGCGATTGATTGCACTGAAAGCTTATGCCCTGTTAGGGTGCGAAGCACCTTTCCATTATTCACATTCCACATTTTGATGGTTTTGTCTGCGCTTCCTGAGGCTAGGGTGTATCCGTCGGGGCTGAAGGCGATTGAATGATGCCCTTGAGTAGGCTCTTTTTGAAAGAATCCTAATATCCCAGTTTTTATTTTTAAGGTGCGTTGCACCTTTCCCGTCTTCACGTCCCATAATTTAATCGTTCCGTCTTCTATAGCCGAAGCGAGGAGGTGTCCTAACGGGCTGAAGGCGACTGAAGTTACCGCTGGATAATGTTCTTGCAAGGTGCAGATTTTCTTTGAAATCGTTGCCGAGTGAGAAGTAGCGGTTTTTGGTTGAATCAAAGCCGAGTCGTCAGAGGTGGCGGTTTTTGCTTCAATCCTTGCAGAGTCGTCAGACGTAGCGATTTCTGGCTCAACCGTTGCCGAGTCAAACGGGGCAGTTTTTGGTTGAATCAAAGCTGAGTCGTCAGACGTAGTTATTTCGGGATCAATCAAAGCCGAGTCGTCAGAGGTGGCGGTTTTTGGCTCAATCGTTGCCGAGTTGTCAGACGTAGTTATTTCGGGCGCAACCGTTACCGAGCCAGACGGGGCTATTTTGGGTTTTAGGGAATTGGAAAAGAAAATCCCTTCCGACCCCTCTTTTCTAAAGGAGGGAGTTCCTCCCTTTTCTAAAGGAGGGTTAGGAGGAATTTGCTTTAACTGTATTATCACTATTTGAATGCCAGGCCGCTTTTCAGGGTAGCGTTTTAAGCAATTTAATAGCAAAATTTGTAATTCAGGCACGTCGGGCAATTCACTGGGATGAAGAAAGCGGGGATTTTCGCCACTGAATAAATGATATAAAGTGGCTCCTAACGCAAACACGTCACTTTTGGCACCCGGTTGTCCATACTGCTTTTCGCCCCATTGTTCAGGCGGCGCATAGTCTAATGTACCGAAAATCTCTTGTATTAACAAACTTTTACCAGAACCGCGTTGGCTCAAGGCCGCTTGTTGTTTTAGATTGGGGGCCACTTGCGCTAATCCAAAGTCAATGATTTTGACGCTAAAGCCGCTCTCTGTTTGTTTAAACAATAAGTTAGCCGGCTTGAGATCAAGATGATAAATGCCTTTTTGATGCGCTACCGCTAATCCTTGCGCTACTTGCAAGCCGACGATGAGGCCTAGATTTAAATCGAGTTTGCCATGCCTAGCCAACCAAGCTTCGCCATCTAACGCGCCTTCAATATATTCCGTTACAAAATAAGAGCGTTCCATTTTGTCTGCATTGACATAGCCATAATCCAATGGCTTAGGCACGTATTCTCCGGCCACGTCGTACATTGTCAACGCTTCTTTAAAAACCGATTCTCGGGGGCCTTTTGGTGCTTCCCAAAAACATTTGACGACCACTTTGTTGTCGCGCCATTGATTCCAACATAAAAACACGCAGCCCATGCCACCGGCACCCAATAGTTCCAACATGGGGTATTTTTCCACGTCATGCAGCGCATATTGTTGACGATCCAACTCAATCGCGGTTTGCAAATCTTTGAACGCTTCTGTGTAGGCCTTACGCCGCACCCGAATTTGAAATAGGTTAAAAGACGCTAAGGCTTTATCAACCCTATTTGGGGCCGTGTCTCGCACTTGCAACAACCATTGCTCCGCCTGTGCTAAATCGCCGGTGGAAGACAACACACTGCCTGCCATAAACGCGAGCCGATGATATTTCGGGGTGCGTCTGGGTAACTGCGTTAATTCATTTAGGGTTTGTTCAATTTCTTTGAGGCTTGTGCTATTGTGTTGGGTTAATTCATCACGGGGTTTGATGCGTGTTGATAAATTATAGCGCTGCATCATTTGTTCAAATTTAGCCAAAAGTTCATCCTGCTTTACCAGAATGATTTTTACGTCGTTATGGACGTTATCCAATTTGCCGTGTAGTTGCGCCATGTCGGCCAATACTTGGTCAACTTGGGTGTTTAATAAATCGGCCCAAGTTTCAAATTGGCGACTAAACTCTCTCAATTGTTCATGGCGGGTTTGCCAAACGCGTTGAGTTTGTTTTAATTTGTCCAAATGTTGCGCGAGCTCAATCAGGTTAGGCGAATTTTCTTTGACGGCTTTGATGATATTTTCTTCAGCCGTTTTGAGTTCACCTTGAAGATTTCGCACATCAACACATAAGCCTTCCCGTTGCAAAGCCGCCTGCGTTTTTTCGAGCCGCTCATCTTTGCGGAGCAATTCGCGGAAGAAAAAGAGGATGGCGTTGCCTAATAAGTCTTTGTGGCGGAGAAAGGCGGCCAGCGTGTCGTCCAGCGGCGCGCTGTTTTGCATTTGTGTTAAAATCAAATCTGTGATAGCAAAGGTGCCTTGGTAGTTGATTAAGGCGGCTAAGTCCTCTTCAGTGATTTGTTCGATTTGAAAAAGTTTGTCTTTGAGTTTGGCGGCTTTTTTAAGTTCTTCAATGAGTTGCTTGCGTAGGAGTGCAAGGTTGCCTTGCCCGCCGTGCTCTTGGGCGAATTTTTGTAAGTAGTTGATTTCAATATGGTCAGCAAATTCACGAGTGATTTTGGTGTGGAGATATTTTTGCAGGAAGGCTAATTTTTGGTCTGGGGCTGCTAAGCCGGTGCTTATCGCTGCGAGGGCGTAGCCGTAGCTGTCTTGATATGCTTTAGTAATCTCATGGGCGGTGAAGGTGAAATGCGCTTTGATAGTGGCAAGGGTTTTTTCGCCAGCCTTGGCGATAATTTGCCCGTCCAGTAATGAGTTGAGTAGAATTTGTGGGAGCGGTGTTGATGACATGGTGTTTTTGTTTTTGAATTAAGTACAACGAGTACAACTTCTTTTAGGAATAAATCGTCATGGCTAAATTATTTCGCCACCCCCTTTTCTTAAAATCCGTTTCGGAACGCGTATCCGTTGTACTAGATGCTGTGGGTATTTTCACAGTAAACGGATTATAGCAACGGCGCTTTTGAGGCGATTAAATTAAGTGCAACGAGTACAACTTCTTTTAGGAATAAACGGATTATAGCAAGAATTCGTTTATTTCCGTCATTAGCGGCGCTTACTTCGTTCCGTTGTAATGCGAATTAAGGGTTAAATTGAATCTTATAAATTCAACTGAAGTGGAAAAATTTGACGCAAGAGACATCCAAATATTCTTGCACCTTTTGCGTCACTTGCGCCTTTTGCGTTATATTTTTTCTATAACTTCTCAATCAGAAGTTTTTATAAATCCTTGATTTAATAAGAATTAATTCAACCATTAATCCGCATTTGTACTATTCGTTTATTTCCGTCTTATGCGTTCGCTAAACGCAAGTTTGGCGTTAGCTAAACGCCAGTTTCGTTGTACTATTCGTTTATTTCCTAATTCGTTGTACTATATTTCTGTCATTAGCGCCGCTTACTTCGTTTCGTTGTATTATTTCTTTTTATGCGAATTAAGAATTGAATTGAATTTTATGAAATCAATGACTTATAAAAACGTATTATTGAGAAGTGATTTCATAAGGTTTATCAAGGTTTCTCCTATCGTCGAAACGAAATGACTTTAATTTTTCATCTCGATATTCGCATTATTTATTTGTACATCACATTGGAGACTTATTATTTATGCCCATAACACATCTTAAATTTCCAGAAAGTGGTACTAAGATTTCTAGCCAAAATAATCAATTAGTTGTCCCAGATAATCCCATTTTGGGATATGTCGAGGGAGATGGGATTGGGCCTGATATTATGAGGGCTTCCCTGCGCGTCTGGGATGCGGCCGTTAAAAAGGCATACAACGGCAAACGCAAAATCCACTGGGCAGAATTGTTTATGGGCGAGAAGGCGGCGGAGAAATATGAAGGCAATATTTTTCCAGACGAAACCCGTCAAGCTTTGCAAGAACTTATGGTATCTATCAAGGGGCCGTTGACTACGCCCATCGGTGGTGGTTTTCGCTCGCTGAATGTGACGTTGCGTCAGATGTTAGATTTATATGCTTGTGTGCGCCCGGTTCGTTATTATAGCGGCGTACCTTCACCGTTGCGTCATCCTGAGCGGGTTGATGTGGTGATTTTCCGTGAAAATACGGAAGACGTTTACGCCGGGATTGAGTATGAGTCTGGTTCGCCAGAAATGCGGAAAGTCGAGAAGTTTCTTAAAGAGGAAATGGGCGCGACTTTTTTTGAGGATAGCGGGATTGGTGTCAAGCCTATCAGTCCGTTTGGTAGCAAACGCTTGGTGCGAAAGGCCATTAAGTATGCGATTGATAATCAAAGGAAAAGTGTTACCTTGGTGCATAAGGGTAACATTATGAAGTACACCGAGGGCGCTTTTCGTAACTGGGGCTATGAGGTTGCTCGTGAGGATTTCGGTGACTCTACTATCACGGAAGATGAGTTGTACAGCAAGTATGACGGCAAACAGCCTGAAGGCAAAGTGGTTATCAAGGATCGCATTGCTGACATTATGTTCCAATTAATGCTGCTGCGCCCTAGCGAATTTGATGTGATTGCTACCACGAATCTCAATGGCGATTACCTCTCTGATGCGATTGCCGCGGAAGTTGGCGGTATTGGTATCGCTCCGGGTGCCAATATGAGTGATCATGTTGCGGTGTTTGAAGCGACTCATGGTACCGCGCCTAAGTATGCCAACTTAGATAAGGTAAATCCAGGCTCATTGCTATTTAGTGGCGTGAATATGTTGGAATATATTGGGTGGAAGGAGGCGGCAGATTTAATCACGGCGGCATATCCTGAGGTGATTAGGCAAAAAATCGTTACTTATGATTTTGCTCGCCAAATGGAAAATGCCACTGAAGTGTCTACCAGTGGCTTTGCGGATGCTTTAATTCGTCAGATTGACGGGGTTGGTGAGGGGTAATTGGTAATTTCGCCCAAAGCCAGGGGCGGTGCCAGGGGCGTTGCCAGGGGCGGTGCCCCTGGCTGTATTAATATCGCCCCGTTGGGGCTTTCCTGGGGCGTTGCCAAGGGCGGTGCCCTTGGAGCTGTTAGAGTGATTTTTTATGCATCTGTTAATTTTTAATTTCGATATTCATTAAATCGCCTGCCTTGGTGCCTTTTCTGTCATGAAATAGCCCTTTTTATTTTGAGAGTCTCAATCGCCGCCATTGGCAAACGGGCGGATGGCGACTTAAATGCCGCTCTCAAGAAATCTGTTTCAAAGTGTTATGGAAGGTGGAGTGTTTATGTGATGCGAATAGCGATATGAATTGCCGGCATTGGCAAACGGATGGATGGCGACTCAGATGGAGTTGGAAACCGCTCATCATGATATGGACAAATATTGACAAATATGATCTTTATTTTCTGAACAATTCCGACTGACTTGACAAACGATTTTGGGTTTAGTAACATGCCTTGACACTTTTAAGTGTTTGTTAGGTAAAATAACGAAAATGGAAATAACACTTAGTCATAAAATTGGTTTAGAACCAAGCTACAAACACGAAATCTATTTCATACAAGCTTGCGGTATTGCACGTTTCAGTTGGAATTGGGCTTTGGAAGAGTGGAAACGTCAATCTTCAAACGGTTTAAAACCAACGGCTTTCGCACTAAAAAAACAATTTAACGCGATAAAACCCGTTGATTTTCCTTGGATGTACGATGTGACTAAATATGCCAGTCAACAGCCGTTTCTCCATATACAAACCGCATTTAATCGTTTTTTTCAAGGATTAGGAGGTTATCCACAGTTTAAAAAGAAAAATCACAATGATAGCTTTTATGTGGGTAATAATCAGATCAAGCTAGATGGTAAACACATCAAGTTACCCAAACTGGGTTGGGTGCGAATGCGCGAAACCTTAGGTTTTTCTGGGAAGGTGATAAGTGCCACAATTTATCGTCAAGCAAATAAGTGGTTTGTAAGTATTAATGTTAAATTAGATCAACTACCTAAGTCATGCGATAGCCAAGCTGGCGTGGGTGTTGACTAGGCATTTAGGCACTTAGAACGACATCAAACGGGGACGCTTTTGAGGTACCTAAACCTCTTAATAAATTCCTTAAAAAATTGAAACGCATGCAGCGTTCCTTGTCGCGCATGGTAAAAGATAACCGACAGAAACTCAGGCAAAAAATAGCCGAGGCGCATGCAAAAATAACCAATATTAGGCAGGATTCACTTCATAAAGTCACCCGTTATTTGACAGATAATTTTGGTGAATTGGAGGATTTAGGATTTGAATGTTTCTGGCATGTTATCAAACCGTAAGCTTTGTCGTGCGATGTTTTTTTTACGAGTTTCGACGGCAACTTGAGTATAAGTCTAAATATAACGGCAATTACCTATTAATTGCTGATAGGTGGTTTCCTTCATCAAAAATTTGCTCGAAGTGTGGTGACAAGAAACAAGACCTAAGCTTGAATGAGCGTATTTTTAAGTGCGTTTATTGTGGTCACGAAATAGATCGTGACTTAAACTAAAAAACGGACTGAAGAGAATGTCAAATAAATGAGCTATTTTTGAGAGTTATTTTTTATCTTGGAAGTTTTTTCAGTCAAATTTCGCATAAATGGAGCCGGCGACAGGATTTGAACCCGTGACAACCTAATTACAAATCAGGTGCTCTACCAACTGAGCTACGCCGGCTGAAATGGAAGGGGGGCAATTCGGTAGCCCTTTGAGAAAAAGGCAGTAGAGGTAAGGAGGCGCGTATGATATTCAATATTGAAAAAAAAAGCAAGGGTTTGGAATGCAATTTCTTTGGCAGCCAACCGCACAAGCCGTGATCTCGCACAGCGACACGAGCTACGTTTGTCTGAAGAAGAGCTACTGTCCCTAAGGGGGACTCAATAAATTTGATTTAAATTAGGAACGTGTACGAAATAACTTATTCAATTTCAGGATGTTTCGTTCATTCCAAAGGAATTCCCGAAAAACTTTCCGGACTAAATTATTTCATGCACACTCCTTAAGAATTATCTTGTCTTATTAAGGAATAAATACAAGTCACTGAATATTCAAGTGATTTAGTTTGTCAAGATGTTTTTTGGAAATATATACGGCGCGGGGTAATCCACCTGACAAAAATATAACCCAGAAGCGGGTGCCGTTACTCCGCCCACTGTTCTGTCTCGTGCCTCTAAGACAGTACGCGCCCACTCAGGCAGTTGCTCACCACGGCCTATGGCTATCAAGACTCCCGCAATATTGCGTACCATGTGATGCAAAAACGCATTGGCTGAAATTTCTATAATGACTTGTTCGTCGAAACGAGAAATCGTCAGGCGCGACACGGTGCGGATAGGATTTTTGGCTTGACAAGCGACAGCGCGATAGGATGAAAAATCATAAGTGCCTATTAAATAATTAGCAGCCGCTTGCATCCGTTCAGCATCCAGTGGTTTACGTTCCCAAACGACTCTTTTGGCTAATAAAGCCGGACGAGTTGGGCGGTTTAAAATCACATAGCGGTAGTGACGTGCCCGTGCTGAAAAACGGGCATGAAAATTCTCATCGACTGGCAGCGCCCACAAAACGCTGACATCTTGGGGTAAATTCGCATTAGTCCCCAACACATAAGCACGCATGGTACGTTGCACAGTGACATCGGCATGTATGACTTGCCCTACAGCATGTACACCGCTATCAGTGCGCCCCGCACAGACGACTTTGACGGGGTGGTTGGCTACTTTGGACAACGCCGCTTCTACACAACCTTGTACACTACGGGCGTGAGGTTGAAACTGCCAGCCAAAAAAATCACTTCCTACATATTCTATACCTAAAGCTATTCTCATTTGATGAAAAATAACAAAGACTTACGCTAAAAACGTTGTATGGATTTATTCTTAATTTAATGGCATTGACTTTTAAAACACGCTCTTAGCTTGGAAGAGGTGTGTGCAAAAAACTTTTGCATCGAAAGTCAGTGACTTCTAAAAGGCCGGGGCCTTTATATAAGATATTTTGCCATAAAATCAAGTTTTTAATTGCGTCAGTGCGGAATTCCTATTGATGAAAAATGAATTTTGGGGTAACCAATTACTCCAATTAATGTGAATTAAGGGTTGAATTGAATCATAAAAAATCAATGACTTATAAAAACGTCTTTTAGATAAGTGATTTTATAATTCTTTGTTCATTTTTCATTTTTCATTTTTCATTCTTAATTCGCATAATTACCCATTACCCACAATGAGTAGCAAAAGAAAGAGTGGATAAACCCATTGCCACAGGGGTGGTTTTGTGAGTTCGGGGATTTCCAGTGTGCGTAACGGTGTCCTTTCGGCGTGAATAAGCACTTGTGCAAATAGTCTAGCCACTTTTTCGCTGATTTTTTTAACGGGGTTTTTGGTAGTGGTGGGTGGTGTGTCTGTGTAAAGGTTTTGTACTGCTTGGACGGTGTCAAACACTAAGGCAATACGCACTGTTAGTCTTTCTGTCGGAAAACCTATTTTGGAAAATGGCCTAAACCACCACTGCAAGGCAGCGATAATGTCCTGAGTTGGGGTTGTCGTGAGGAGTAGATGTGCGGAGAGCACGATGAGAAAGAGCGCCCCAATTCGTTCCAGTGCCAACAATAGGCTAGGCAATGAAGGTAGCCAAGTGAGCGTGGGGGAATTAAACCATAGATAAAGAATCAGTAGAGATAAAAACAACCAGCGCAAGCGTTTTAAGAGAGGAAAGACTGATGAGAATGTGCAGTGGGCCTTAAATAGCAAGAGAAATAAGGGCACTACGACAATAAACATCGTTTGACTGGTTACCGCCAATCCGGTAACCAGTAAAAGAAAACAGGCAAGTCGTATAACAGGGTGCATCAGTTTTTCAGTGATCGTTCACAGTTTTCAGTGATCCGTTTTTCAGTTCTTTTGTAGGGTGGGCAACGTTGTTGCCCACCATCGTCGTATTTTCGTCGTATTTTTGGGCCGGCAAGAAAAAACACGTTTCGCTCAGCGAAACCTTTGCCGACGCGGGTGATTACATGTATGGTTTTAACAAAACACCTACAAAAAGTATAATAATGAAGCGCAACAGAGGGCCATAACTTAATTTGAAAACCTCATTTTATGGCCCTCAAAATCGATAGTCCAAAAACCTGCCAAAAAATAGGTCAATAACAGGGGCCCGCGTATCACTACTGGGGCCAAACTAACTCCCGCGGCGGCTGCCTTCTGGACGACTGCGCGTGAGGCGATAAATCGCCTACTACAAACGGGCCTTTTCCGTACGATATGGCATTGATGCAAGGGGTGTGTTAAGTGATCGCAGATCACTGACAACTGATCACTGACAACTGACAACTGAAAATTAGGGCATGGCATCCATCATTTCTTGGGCTTTTTGTTTTTGCTCTTCGCTCCCTTTTTCTAAAATTTCTTCAAGATAGCCGCGAGCCGTGTCATTATCACCCATATCTACAAACATTTTCGCCAGATCGAATTGTCCACTGATTTCATCGCCGGGGGTGGCGTTTGCGTTCTCGTCCTCAAAATCAGGCATCTCTCCAGTGTCCAGTTGACTCAATAGAGCCTCCAACTCATCTTCCGCGCCTAAATCAGTGTCTGCTGTTTCCAAAGGTGTCTCAGCAGCCTCGTCGGCGTTATCCATGTCTAACCCGTCGGCAAAGGCACTTAAATCTAAGTCATCATCTCCCGTCGTTAGGTCTTGTAGGCCGTCTGTGTCACCGGTGGCAAGTTCGTCTAGCGAGAAGTCGTCGTCGCTGCTGAGGGCTGTTTCCGTTTCTCCGCCATTGGCAAGTTCGTCTAGCGACAAGTCGTCTAAGGACAAGTCTTCGTCCAGGGCACCAGCCGCTGCCGTTTCTTCACCACTGTCTAGCGATAAGTCGTCTAAGGACAAGTCGTCGTCCAAGGTGCCAGCCGCTGCCGTTTCTTCACCGCTGTCTAGCGATAAGTCGTCTAAGGACAAGTCGTCGTCCAAGGTGCCAGCCGCTGCCGTTTCTTCACCACTGTCTAGCGACAAGTCGTCGTCTAAGGACAATTCCTCGCCTTCGGCCATCGCGCCTTCATCACTGCCAAGCTCATCTAATGACAAGTCGTCGTCTAAGGACAATTCCTCGCCTTCGGCCATCGCGCCTTCATCACTGCCAAGCTCATCTAATGACAAGTCGTCGTCTAAGGACAATTCCTCGCCTTCGGCCATCGCGCCTTCATCACTGCCAAGCTCATCTAATGACAAGTCGTCGTCTAAGGACAATTCCTCGCCTTCGGCCTGAGTTCCATCATCACTGCCAAGCTCATCTAATGACAAGTCGTCGTCTAAGGACATTTCTTCGCCTTCGGCCTTCGCGCCATCATCACTGCCAAGCTCATCTAATGACAAGTCGTCGTCTAAGGACATTTCTTCGCCTTCGGCCTTCGCGCCATCATCACTGCCAAGCTCATCTAATGACAAGTCGTCGTCTAAGGACATTTCTTCGCCTTCGGCCTGAGTGCCATCATCACTGCCAAGCTCGTCTAGCGACAAGTCGTCGTCGTCTAAGGACATTTCTTCGCTTTCGGCCGGAGTGCCTTCATCACCGCCTAGATCGTCTAGCGACAAGTCGTCGTCGTCTAAGGACATTTCTTCGCTTTCGGCCGGAGTGCCATCATCACTGCCAAGCTCGTCTAGCGACAAGTCGTCGTCGTCTAAGGACATTTCTTCGCTTTCGGCCGGAGTGCCATCATCACTGCCAAGCTCGTCTAGCGACAAGTCGTCGTCTAAGGACATTTCTTCGCTTTCGGCCTTCGCGCCATCATCACTGCCAAGCTCATCTAATGACAAGTCGTCGTCTAAGGACAATTCCTCGCCTTCGGCCTGAGTTCCATCATCACTGCCAAGCTCATCTAATGACAAGTCGTCGTCTAAGGACATTTCTTCGCCTTCGGCCTGAGTGCCATCATCACTGCCAAGCTCATCTAATGACAAGTCGTCGTCTAAGGACATTTCTTCGCCTTCGGCCTGAGTTCCATCATCACTGCCAAGCTCATCTAATGACAAGTCGTCGTCTAAGGACATTTCTTCGCCTTCGGCCTGAGTTCCATCATCACTGCCAAGCTCATCTAATGACAAGTCGTCGTCTAAGGACATTTCTTCGCCTTCGGCCTTCGCGCCATCATCACTGCCAAGCTCATCTAATGACAAGTCGTCGTCTAAAGACAACTCGTCGGCTGCGGAGGTATCATCACCGTCGCCTAGGGACAACCCTAAGTCGTCACTGTCATCGGTGCTCAGCGAAGATTCACCCGCCTCGTCTAAGTCCAGGGAGATACCTTCATCTTCGTCACCTAGTTCTATAGATAAGTCCTCTTCCACCGTGCTGAGTTCAGGCTCCGTTTCTTCCGCATCCTCTTCTAAGTCTAGGGACAAGTCGCCTTCTAAATCTAAAGATAAACTGCTGTCCTCAGTGTCCTCATCTTCAATAGCCGTCTCTGTATCGAGATCAACTCCCAAGTCATCGCCTTCTAAGTCCAAGCTGAAGTCGCCCGTGTCTGTCTCAATTGACTCGTCGGTTTCGTCGTCTCCTAGCAGAGTAGCAGCGGCCACACCCGCAGCGCCGGCACCCACAACACCACCGGCCACAGCGGCCCCAGAAATTCCGCTGTCCTTGCTCTCTGGCGAGGGTGTTCCTGCCACTGACAATTCACGATCAGGGGATAACTCTTTCCAGAGTTCTTGGGTTTTATCCCATAAAGGCCCTTGCCCACCTACGGCATCATGCAACAACTTGGCTTGTGCCTCGAATTGGTCGGCTTGCTTGGCGGCTGCATGAATTTCTAGCAATTTCAAGCGGTATTCTTGGTGATGCGGGTATTTATCAAGAGCCGATTTCACCAAATCTTCGGCTTGATCGAAACGCTCATAAGCCATGTACACATCAATTTCTTCGCGTAATTCTTGATCAAAATCAGGATCGACCTCAGAACGACTCACGACCGCCGGAGGCTCTTCACCCGCCTTGATTGGTTGTAGCGAGTCTATGGTACCTAGGGATGGTTGTCCTTCTTCCTCTAAACGTTTCAATTCTTCTAGTTTTTCTTCCTCTGTCAAGTCGCCAGCGCCTTTCCATTCGCCAGGCGATTTACGTTGCCGTATCAAAAAACCTCCCATGAGGAATAACAAGAAAGTGCCACCCCCGACACCACTTACGGTCATCCAACCGCCCGGCACTTGTTCCACCAAGGAGGCGATGGTGGTGGGTTGAGTGGTGCCATCAGGTCCTTGAGGTGTTTCAGGCCCTTGGGGTGTTTCAATTCCAGATGGATCTGGCGGCCTAATGTCTACCGGCCCAGTCGTGGGGCCGGAACCCGCCGTTGAACCGCCAGATCCGGTGGTGTTTTCTCCACCTGTGGCAACAGTTATAGGTTCGGGTGGGGTTTCCTCTTTAGGTTCTTCTCGTTTTTTAACCGGGGGTTGGGGTGTAGGGGTTTGTGCAATTTTAGTCGGCTTCTGTGCTCGTAACTCGGCGAGTTGCTTGTCCAATTGCCGGTTTTTTTGCTGTTGTTTTTTCAGTTGTTGCGCCTGTGTTTTCAGTTGGGCTTGTAACGTTGCCAGTTGCTGGTTTTGAAGCTTTAGCATGGTATCCAACTGTTTTTTCAGGCTCTTTTTCATGTCAGCGACCATTTTCTTAGTCGCGGCCATATCCTTTTTTAACTGCTTGTTTTCAGAATCAATCTTCGCATTATCTTCCTTGATACCTTTGAGTTGTTTACGCAACCTTTTAAGCTCGGCTGTGTCTTTCCCACTCGCTTGCGGCTGCTTCACTTGGCCGGCGTGTTGTTCAAGCGAGGAAGGCGTACGAAGCCTCATGGTTGGTTTTCCCGTCGCCACTCTTGTTGGCGCTTCTCTCCTAGCAGAGGCGGTTACAGGAGCGGTGGGTGTGCGTTTCCTTGTTCGTCTGTCACGACGAGGACGACGTGGTGCTTCGGCATATACAGTCGGTCTTGGTTTGACAGGTCTCGCTTGTTTGCCGCCAGGTATGCGTAATACCTTGCCCATCTTGAGCAAATTCCGGTTTCTTCTGATAAAGGCATTTTGGTTGGCGTTGTAAATATTGAGCATGTGTTGTTTCATGCTCGCACCTGTTGGGAGGGTGCGTTTGGCGATTCCCCATAAGGTCTCCCCTCGACGAATTGTGTGGCTGGCATAACGGGTACGGGTACGTGAGGTTCTCCGCCGCTTCTTGCCGGTTTTCTTTCGAGAGGTAGATCTTCTTGTTCTTTTTCTGGGAGATTTGCTGGAGACACCTGTCCGCCCTGTGGCGGTACGACGGTAAGATTTGGTCGAGGCGGTGAGCAATTTCGGTTTATACAAAGGGGGATCCAACAATGCCGTAAATTCGCGTCGAATTGTTCCGCTTGGCCAACTCACTTCAACTAAAAAGTTGATAAACGGTTCTTTTAAAGACTCTTGGGTGGTAATGTGAATAATGGCCGTGGTTTTGCTGGTCGTTTGAACCTTAAACCGTAAATTCGTCAGCACATACGGCCGTTCTATTCCGGCTCGGCGAAAAGAACTCGCCGAGGCAAGGCCCACTTTGAGGTTGGATACCTCATTGGGAGTGGATGAGACCACGTTTATTTGGGCCTTGAAGGGGCCATTGATTTTTGAGTAGACTTGAATATGACCTAGCCCAAGTGCTTCTGCCTCTGGCACAAAGAGTGTGCTTATCAAGGCCAAGGTTATCGTCAGTTTACGCATCATCACGATTTTCCTCCTTGGTTTGGTAATTGGTAATTGATAATTGGTAATTGGTAATGACCTGTTACCGGATATCTTACCCTTTACCAGTGAGGGTTAATTGATGGATATGCCGCAATTTAAAATGAAAAATGATAAATGATAAATGATAAATGCCCAAAGCTGAAGCTTTGGGACTCCATTGAAGCTTTGGGACTCCATTGAAGCTTTGGAGCTCCATTGAAGCTTTGGGATTCCACTGAACATTAATAAGTATAGCTTAGATATAGTCTTTTACCAATATTTCGGCGATTTGAATACTGTTTAGGGCCGCTCCTTTGCGGATGTTGTCGGAGACTATCCAGAGGTTGAGTCCACGCGGATGGGATATGTCTTGGCGAATACGCCCAACAAAAACGGGGTCTTTGTCGGAGGCTTCGGTAACAGCGGTGGGGTAACCGCCGGGTTCACGTTTGTCCATCAAGACGACGCCGGGGGCATTTTTTAGGAGTTCGTGTGTTTGTTCTACGCTGATTTTTTCACGGGTTTCAATATGCACCGCTTCGGAGTGTCCGTAAAAGACGGGAACTCGTGCTGTGGTGGGATTGACTAAAATTGAGTCGTCTTCAAAAATCTTTTGGGTTTCCCATACCATTTTCATTTCTTCTTTGGTGTAGCCATTCTCCATGAAGATATCAATGTGTGGCAAGATGTTAAAGGCGATTTGTTTGGGATAGACTTCGGGCGTAATGGGTTTGCCGTTGAGTAGCGCCATCGTTTGGGTGGCAAGTTCTTCGATGGCATTTTTGCCGGTGCCGGAGACAGCCTGATAAGTTGCGACGTTAATCCGTTCAATCCCTACTGCATCGTAAATGGGTTTGAGGGCGACGAGCATTTGTATGGTGGAGCAGTTGGGGTTGGCGATGATGTTGCGCGATTTGTATTGTGCTATGGTGTGAGGATTGACTTCTGGCACGACGAGGGGAATATCTTTGTCTCGGCGAAATTGTGAAGTATTGTCTATTACGATACAGCCGGCTTGTGCGGCGCGCGGGGCATACTTGGCTGAGACTGAGGCGCCGGCTGAAAATAATCCAATTTGTGCTTTGGAAAAGTCAAATTGTTCTAAGTCGCTAACCATTATAAATTTGCCTTGAAATTCTATCCGTTTGCCAGCGGAGCGGTGGCTGGCTAATGGGTATAGGTTATTCACGGGAAAATCACGTTCTTGGAGTATGGATATCATGGTTTCACCGACGGCACCGGTGGCACCGACGACGGCGACATCGAATTTTCTGCTCATTTTTTTGTCCTTTTGTTAATTGTTAATGTGTAAGAAATCCTATTTATTGAAGAAATCGGATTTCTTTGTGAAGACGTCCAAGATAAATCTTGGACTCCATTTATAGGTAGGCTGCTACCGCGTCGCCCATTTCGCGGGTAGTTACTGCTTTTTGCCCTTCTTCTTGAATATCTTTGGTACGCAAGCCGTCACGTAAGACTTGACTGACGGCATTTTCAACCGCAGTGGCAAGTTTAGGCTGATCTAGGCTGTAACGCAACATCATTGCCACCGATAGAATTGTTGCGAGCGGATTGGCGAGGTTTTGTCCGGCAATGTCGGGGGCGGAGCCGTGTATGGGTTCATACATGCCTTTGTTGTTGGTGTCTAGGGAGGCGGAGGGCAACATGCCAATGGATCCTGTTAGTTGGGAGGCTAAGTCCGATAGAATGTCGCCAAACATGTTGGTTGTCACGATGACATCGAATTGTTTCGGGGCGCGTACCAGTTGCATGGCGGCGTTGTCCACGTACATATGTGTTAGTTGGACGTTGGGGTAGTCTTTGCTGATTTGCGTGACGATTTCTCGCCAAAATTCTGTGGCTTCTAGTACGTTGGCTTTATCGACTGAACAGAGGCGTTGTTGTCGTTTTTCGGCGCTTTCAAACGCGACTCGTGCAATGCGTTCAATTTCGCTTTCGGTGTAAACGAGGGTGTTAAAGCCTTGCCGCTGGCCGTTGTCGAGGGTGCGGAAGCCTCGCGGTTGTCCAAAGTAAATGCCGCCGGTTAGTTCGCGCACAATGAGAATGTCTAGCCCTTCTACGACTTCGGGTTTGAGCGTTGAAGCGTTAGCCAGTTCAGGAAAGAGTAGGGCGGGCCTTAAGTTGGCAAAGAGCTTGAGTTCGGAGCGTAAACCTAACAGGCCTTTTTCGGGACGAATGGCGATGTCCAGCGATTCCCATTTGGGGCCACCGACGGCGCCCAACAGGATGGCGTCGGCTTTTTTAGCCAGTTCCAAGGTGTCGGTGGGCAAGGGGTGTCCGGTGGCATCAATGGCGGCTCCGCCGACTAAAGCTTGTTGTAGGTGTACGTCTAAGTTAACGGATTTTTGTAGGGTTTCCAGTACTTTAACGGCTTCAGCGATAATTTCAGGGCCGATACCGTCGCCGGGTAAGATTGCGATAGTTTTAGCCATATTTTTTTCAGTGATCAGTTATCAGTTATCAGTTATCAGTTTTTCAGTTTTTCAGTTATCCGTTTTTTAGTGATCAGTTTATCAGTGAGCAGTTTATCAGTTATCAGTTCATTAGTGATCAGTTTTTATCACTGATCAGTGTTCAGTTTTTATCAATGCTCTGTGATCAGTTTTTATGGGTGTGTCCCACTTATCCTTTCAACGAAAGAGTTGTCTTGCCGCTCAATTGGTAAGCTTTCTTTGGAATTTATTAAGAAAAATTGATTTGGTAAGCTTTTGTTAATAGCTTACCATATACTAATGAAAAATGAAAAATGGCAATAGCGCAAAATAAAGCAGTAATAGAACCTAAGTTATTGATTTTTAGTTATGAAAAGCGGCCTTTCTGCCGAATTTTTCTGTCTTACGAAATTTTATAAAACATGGCGGTTTTTTAGGGCCATGTTGGCGAATTGATTCACTTTATTTTATTTCAGGCCCTTTTCCCTAAAAACTTATAAAAAGACTGGGACACAGCAGTTTTTAGACTCAACGTGGCCATAACTTGGATTTCCAGGGGCGTTGCCCCTGGCTTTATTAATCTCGCCCCGTTGGGGCTTGCTTGCTAGGGGCGCTGCCCCTGGCTTTATTAATCTCGCCCCGTTGGGGCTTGCCAGGGGCGCTGCCCCTGGCTTTATTAATCTCGCCCCGTTGGGGCTTGCTTGCTAGGGCGCTGCCCTTGGCTTTATTAATCTCGCCCCGTTGGGGCTTGCTTGCTAGGGCGCTGCCCCTGGCTTTATTAATATCGCCCCGTTGGGGCTTGCTAGTGTAACTACCTAGAATTTTGGTTTCTCAAAAAGTCCAATTTGTTCCCATCTTGAGTATATCAGTGATCATTGAACACTGATCACTGACAACTGATCACTGTTCACAAAATTTCTGGGGGGCTCAGGTAAATATCAGCCCCAACCGGTTTGTTAACTTCTCCTAATTTTTTGAATTGTACCTCGTGAGGTAGTTTGAGGTTGATATCGGCAAAAGCTTGCCTAATGGCTGTCGTTTCCACATCAAGCTCTTCAAGCGTTTCAATTTCGTTTTCAAGTGTGTCGTCTTCAAGATTTTCACAAGCCCAAATGGATTGTTCTAAAAAAATGGCGGCTTCTCCTCCTGACATGCGCTCGTGGATGATAACCAATTGTTCACGGATCGTTTCCCATTCGGCAACTGATAGGGTGGTTGTTTTGATAAAGGTGTCTCGACAGGCTTCGCTGAGTCCTTCGTTTGCCGATTCTAGTGCTAATAGGTGGGCTAATTCTAAATCTTGCTGGCTTAATTGGATATCGGCGGCTGTTGCTAGGCGTTGAAGTTCGTTTTCTGTTAAGTATCCTCGAGTGTTGCGCCAATCCATTTCTTCGGCATAAAACGATTGAATTAGTTTTGGAAAAGAGTCTTGTGTGACTGTTTCATAAGGTTCGGCCTTTCGTTGGTTTCTAATGGATACAATCAGTTTGAAAACGGAGGCTTCTTTTAGAAATATTTTTGGATGTTTGGGGGGTGCATCGAGATGTTCTGTGTGCTTGGCGTTGCTTGCCGTAAATAATTTTCCATATGTGTATTTCCAAAAAGTTTCTGCCCAAATGCCGAATGAGGGGTGTTCGTGTAAAACGACTGTTAGGCCGTCTTTGTCACTGACGAATCCTGCGAGAGTGCCACCAAGGATGGGGTGTAGTAAGAATTGGTATTGTTCAGAGCTTGGCGCGTTTGGCACTATGTAAGTGCCTAGTGGTTTGAATCCTTGACGGGTTATTTCGTTGAAGAGGGATTCAATGTGAACTGGGTTTGTCCATTCGGGTTCAGAGAGGCGAATTAATTCTATTCGCGCTGGGATTTCCATGCCTTCTATACCGCCATAGACCGAGTTTATTTGTGAGGCTTTTTTAATTCGCCGCAAGGCTCGCATGAAAACGAAAAAATAGAGGCCAAGTACTGCAAGGATTATAAGAAATATGATTCCGAGTATTTGTAAAAATAGTTGCATCTTTGTGTTATCTTGGTTATTTCGTCCTGGTTAAAGTTTCACTGCCATTGAGTTAAGCAACAAAACACCTACAAAAAGTATAATAATGAAGCGCGATAGAGGGCCATAACTTAATTTGAAAACCTCATTTTATGGCCCTCAAACAAGGTAGTCCAAAAACATGCCAAAAAATAGGTCAATAACAGGGCCCGCGTATCACTATTCTGACTCCTGCTAAACTCTTGCCAAACTAAAGTTTGGACTCCTGCCAAACTAAAGTTTGGACGACTGTTTGGATGAGTATAACTCAAATTGAGTTGGCAAAGAGCCAAGGCGTTTTTTGTTTGCGCCTATTTTCGTAGGCAATAATGTCGTTGGCTTTGAGTAAAGTCTGGCCTATGTCGTCTAAGCCATTGAGTAAGCGGTGTTTTCTGGAGGCATCTATGGAAAATGTAAAATATTTTCCGGTTGGGATGGTGAGGGTTTGTGTTTCTAAATCAATTGTGAGTCTGTAACCTGGGGTTGTTTCTACGGCTAAAAATAGAGTATCAACGGTTTCTTCCTTTAATACTATTGGTAATATTCCATTTTTAAAGCAGTTATTGTAAAAAATATCGGCGAAGCTGGGGGCGATAATGGCCCTAAAACCATGGTCAAGTAAGGCCCAAGGCGCATGTTCACGGCTGGAGCCACAGCCAAAATTGCGGCGTGCTAGTAGAATCTGGGCTCTTTGATAGCGGGGCTGATTGAGTACAAAGTCTGGATTTAAGGGGCGAGTTGTGCAGTCTTGCCCTGGTTCGCCATGATCTAAGTAGCGCCATTCGTCAAATAAATTAGGCCCAAAGCCGGTGCGGTGGATGGATTTTAAAAATTGTTTGGGAATGATGGCATCGGTATCGACGTTGGCACGATCTAGTGGTGCCACTAAACCCGTTAAAGTCGTAAATGCTTGCATAGTTTTTTCAGTAGTCAGTAATCAGTTATCAGTTATCAGAATGATTTATTTATCAGTTATCTGTGTTCTGTGATCAGTTTTTCAGTTATACGGAACGTATTTGAAAAAGGTGAAAATGAAATAAGGTTCATGCTTATGACCCAATTTATTAACAAATCTTCACAAACAATACCAATTCATCGTGCAGGTGCTGGAAAAAATGATTTACTTTTATGAGAGTTTTTTTTTATAATCTTTATTGTTATAAAGCGGCAGGTATCTGGTTCAGTACTCATCCTGGAGTACGGGCAAAACCGTCGACTTACAATCTATCAATTTGCGAGAGCCAAGCGAATTCAGATTGTATAAAGCGGCTATCTCCCATTTTCGATACGGAGTGGTAGATTCACCCTCTCTAACGGGAGCTATTGTTAACGTTTGTTAATATTCGTTAGGATTTGTTAGCATAAATGAATCGGAATTAGCAATCTGAATGATTTTCAGCTAAATATTAAATTTAAAAATTTCCTTTAGTCCCCAAATCCGTTGTACTTTCAGTCTATCAGTTATCATTTTCTTCAGTGATCAGTTTTCTTCAGTTATCAGTTTTTCGGCGCCCAGTATTTTTCAGCGCCCAGCATTTTTCAGTGTTCAGTGATTTATGATCACTGAACACTGATCACTGTTCACTGACGAAGACTCGGGCAAAACGGCGTTTGCCAACTTGGTAAACGTGGTTTGAGCTGGCTTTAATGGATAGGGCGCGATCAGTGACGCGCTCACCGTCGATTTTGACGGCACCTTGTTTGATCATGCGTATCGCTTCTGATGTGCTTGGCGTTAAACCGGCTTCTTTGAGTAAATTGGCTATCGGTATGTGGGTTGCTTCTGTCGTTAAAGTGATTTCTGGCATGTTGTCGGGCATTTTGTGTTGCTTGAAGCGGGCAACAAATTGTTCATGAGCCTGCCTCGCAGCGGCTTGGCTATGAAAACGTTCGACAATTTCTTGGGCAAATTCTATCTTAATATCGCGCGGGTTTGCGCCTTGTTCGACCGATTTTTTCCATTGTTGAATTTGCGCTGGCGTTTTGAAACTCAGTAAGTCGATGTAGCGCCACATCAATTCGTCAGATGTGGACATGAGTTTACCAAACATTTCGTCCGGGGCTTCGTCGATGCCAATATAATTTCCTAAGGATTTGGACATTTTTTGTACGCCGTCTAAGCCTTCCAAAATTGGCATGGTTAGCACGACTTGTGGTTTTTGTCCATAGTGTTTTTGTAATTCACGTCCGACTAACAGGTTAAATTTCTGATCTGTGCCGCCCAATTCGATGTCCGCTCGCAATTCTACCGAGTCGTATCCTTGTATTAATGGATATAGAAATTCATGGATGGCGATGGCTTGTCCATTTGTGTAGCGTTTGTGAAAATCGTCGCGTTCCAACATTCGCGCAACGGTGTGTTGGGCGGCTAGTTTTATTAAGCCGGTTGCGTCCATTTTGTTCATCCATTTGGAGTTGAAACAAATTTGGGTGGTGTTGGGATCGAGGATTTTATAAATTTGTTCTTGGTAAGTGCGGGCGTTTTCTAACACTTGTTCATGCGATAGCGGTTGACGGGTGACGTTTTTGCCGGTTGGATCGCCAATCATACCGGTAAAGTCGCCGATTAGAAAGAAAATTTTGTGCCCCAAGTTTTGGAATTGGCGTAGTTTATTGAGTAGTACCGTGTGGCCTAAATGTAAATCGGGGGCGGTTGGATCAAAACCGGCTTTGATGCGTAGCGGTTTGTCGCTTTCTAATTTTGTGCGTAATTCGTTTTCGAGTAGTATTTCGTGGGCACCTTGTTTGATTTGAGTTAATGCTTCTGTCATTGTTGCCATTTGCAGTCTCCATAGTTAGGGACTTCCAATGCGAATTGAGAATGAAAAATGAATTCCAGGCAAAAGTTTTTCTCCGAAAAACTTTTGCCTGGAAATGAAAAATGAACAAAGAGTGATAAAATCACTTATCAAGAAGATGTTTTTATAATTCATTGATTTTGTTATGATTCAATTCAACCCTTAATTCGCATTTCCAAAAAAATAATAGGCCGCCGCCGGTTGCATCCCATTCGATCCAGGGACTTGCCGCGGTTTTGTGCTGATGAAAATTGAAGAGTTGATTTCTAGTGGTCAAAAATAGGGACAAACGTGTTCAAAAGTGTTAAAAAAATACACCAAAAATCGCTTGAGATTCTGACAATAAATGCTAGAATCATTCTCCTGCGTAGGGCATGATCAA
>Ga0190344_1000062_pt1 | contig 70435 bp, 57 predicted proteins | sample 48721323_MG_FD_161662 | JGI IMG/M metagenome (GOLD analysis project Ga0190344, IMG submission 161662) | Hydrothermal vent microbial mat bacterial communities from Southern Trench, Guaymas Basin, Mexico - 4872-13-2-3_MG | ecosystem: Environmental > Aquatic > Marine > Hydrothermal vents >... | reverse complement strand
ATCAGATCGATCCGGATTCCAAATACCGGTATTCTGAGCTTTATTCCGAAATGAACGATAATATTTCCTTCCGGAAAACCGAGTTCATGTCCATTGAGATCAGGGTGCTGGATACCGATCCCGGGGTAGCTGCCGATATGGCCAATACCATTGCAGCCCTGATCGATTCCACCATATACGATATGCAGCGTGAAAAGGCGCGGGAGGCTTTTTTGCTTGTAAAACGGGAATACGAGAACCTGCAGAACGAGATCAGAACTATGGAGGATTCTCTGGTCAGTTTACGGAAGCTGGGTGTGTACGATTACGAAGAACAATCAAAAGCACTGAGCCGGGCCTATGTGAATGCCATGGCATCGGGGGATCAATCACTTGCCGGAGGGCTGGAAAAAAAGCTCCGGGAGCTGGCAGGATACGGCCAGGCCTACCAGGGGTTGCAGGATTTTCTGAGGCTGGAAAAGGAAAGGCTCAGCCACCTGAAAACCATGTATCTCCAGGCGAAAGTCGATGCCGAGCAAACCCTGCCGCATACGTTTGTGGTATCGAAAGCCTGGGAGGCTGAAAAGAAAGCCTATCCCCGGCGGAGCATTATCGTGCTTTCGGCCATGCTCAGCACCTTTGTGCTGGCCCTGCTGTTGCTGGCCCTGATTGAAGGGATCAGAAACCGGAAATATTAGATTCAACCGGTGAACCTTGCTATCCGAAACATACTGGTTTATCCGGCCGTGCTGCTTTTTCTGGCCGTAAACCTGTGGCTGATGACCCGGGATGTGTATGTGCTGAACCTGCTGCCGGTGGCCCTGCTGCTTGCGGTCATTGCTTTTCTTTCCCTCGACAGGCTGCTGCTGATCATTGTTTTTTTTACCCCTCTTTCCATTCCTCTGAAACACCTGGTGGGGGATATCGGAGTGGATCTGTTTCTTCCCACCGAACCGCTGCTGGCAGGTGTCATGATCCTTTTTATACTAAAAGTGATCAGGGAAAAGAGTGCCGATCTGCATATCCTCCTTCATCCGCTGGCTGTGGTGATCTATATCTATCTGTTCTGGATGGTGGTGACCAGCCTGACCAGTACCCTGCCGCTGGTTTCCGTCAAGCACACCCTGGCGCGGATGTGGTTCGTTACCGGCTACTTTTTTGTAGCGGCCCATGTGTTCAGGGATTTCAGGAACATAAAAAAATACCTCTGGGCATATATCCTGTCGCTGACTATAGTGATTTTCTACACCCTGTTCAAACAATATCAGTACGGACTTTTCAACCAGCAGGCCTCGCATTCCACCGTCCATCCCTTCTATAATGACCATACCGCATACGGAGCCGCTCTGGCGTTCCTCATTCCGGTTCTGGCCGGCTTTGTTTCTGGCCGGAACGGGAAAAAACCGCACAGGATCATCCCGGGGATGTTTCTGACGATCTTTCTGGTGGCCCTGGTGTTCTCTTATACCCGGGCGGCCTGGGTAAGCCTGGCGGCGGCTGTTGTGGTATTCCTGCTGATCAGGTTCAGGGTCTCACTCACATCGATGGTGGTGGTTTTGCTGACCGGCACGGCATTCCTGTTCATGTACCGCGCGGAGATCAAGATGAAACTGGAAGCGAATAAGGAAACTTCTTCCACCGATTTTGCCACCCATGTGCGATCGATCACCAACATTACGAGCGATGCATCGAATGCCGAACGGATCAACCGATGGAAATCGGCCTGGCGGATGTTCAGGGAAAAACCGGTGTACGGCTGGGGCCCCGGAACATACCAGTTCAATTATGCGGGTTTCCAGATGAAGAAGGAAAGAACATACATCAGCACCAATTTCGGGGATCTGGGGAATGCACACAGCGAGTACATGGGCCCGCTCTCGGAATCGGGATTCCCCGGCTTATTGACTGTGCTGGCCCTGGTCGGTGTATCGGTTTTTACCGGTTTGCGTGTGATGCGTCAGGCCAGGGATAAACCGGTCAGCACCCTGGCACTGACCCTGTTGCTGGGGCTGGTGACGTATTTTACCCACGGGTTCCTGAACAATTTTCTGCATACCGACAAGGCATCGGCTTTGTTCTGGGGATTTATGTCCATGCTGGTGGCTCTGGATATCTATCATACCCGTGGGATATCCCCGGAGACTGCGCAGGAAGGAAATATTCCTGATTCATGAATAAACGAAGATACCTCAGGAACTGGGAGGGGATTGCCCGTGCCGATCCGTTATGGTCCATCTGTACCCATCCTGACCGGAAAGACGGGAAATGGGGCAGGGAGGAATTTTTCGAAACCGGAAGGGGGGAATGGGGAAGCCTTGTAAGGTATCTGTCGGAACAAAATATTGCCCTGCCACGGAATGGGAAGGCCCTGGATTTTGGTTGTGGTGTGGGAAGGTTGAGCCGGGCCATGGCCGGGTATTTTTCTACGGTGACCGGGGTGGATGCATCGGCTGCTATGATCGGTCTGGCCCGGGAATACCATGCCGGTGAAAATAGCACCATCCGTTTTGTGCATCATGACCAGCCCGGTTTGTCCCTGTTCGGGAATAACACCTTTGATTTTATTCTTTCTGTCCTCGTACTGCAGCATATTCCTGTGGAAGAAGGGAAAAATTATCTGCGGGAGATGGCGAGGGTACTGAAACCGGGAGGGATTCTTCTGTTTCAGGTGCCGGTGGCCGACAGGAGAAAACGGCCTGTGTTTGACCGGTTGCGCACGGTGTTACGAATCAGGGAACGGCTGGCCCTGGCAGGGATAGGACAGGGATTTCGGATGGAGATGTTTGTGTACCCGGAGGATGAAGTGGAAGCTGTTCTGTCCGGTGTATCCACCGGGATCATTCACCGGGTTTATACCAACCATACGGAACCCGGATACGCAGGGAAGTTTCAGGTCATATCCCCTGAACAGGCCGGAGATTATGTGAGTGTGATGATGGCGGGAAAGAAACGGGATACGACAGACTAAAAAAACTGGGCCCCGATCAGGGTAATGTCGTCGAATATATTGTTGTTGCCGGTAAGGATGTTCTGGCTCTCAATGATCCCTTTGATGTTTTCCTCAATGCTTCGTCCGTTGCTGATGCAGGCTTCGATGGCACGTGTTCCCATCTCCTGGTCGTTCTCATCGCGCAGTTCGGAAAGCCCGTCGGTGTAGCAAATGATTTTTGACCCCGGGCTCACGGTGAATTCGCCTGTATCGATGCGGGGAATATGATCGAGCATCCCGACGCCCAGGCAGCTGGTTTCGAGCTTGGTGAGGTTTTTGTTCATCCCGTCGAAGAAAACCGGCGGGTTGTGAGCGGCATTGATGAATTCGAGCTTGCGGAAACCGGTATGGTACTTGGCCACAAACAGGGTGATGAACTTTTCCCCGTTGGCATTCTCTATTACCCTCTGATTCAGTATCCTGATCAGGTCTTCCAGGGGGATATCGGCTGTGAACAGGGCGCGGAGGTTGGCCTGGAAGTTCGACATGAGCAGGGCGGCGGAGATGCCTTTTCCCGACACATCGGCGATAAGAAAACCCACCTCGTGTTCACTCAGGCGGAGGCAATCGTAATAGTCTCCCCCCACGTCGTAATGCGGGTGATAAAATGCCGAAACCCATATTTTGTCGGTGCGGGGAAGGGTTTCGTTGTTGGGAATGAGCATGGTCTGCATTCTCGAGGCCAGCTCCAGCTCTTTCCTGATGGCTTCCTGCCGGAGGCTTTCATTAAAAAGGCGGATATTTTCGATGGCCACCATGATGATATTGGAAAGGGTCTGGATAAAATGCAGGTGCTTGATGGTAGGGCTCATTCCTTTCTCTTCTTCGTCAATATCGCCAATCAGCACATATGCCAGGGGAGAACCCTTGTGTATGACGGGAATGGTAATATCGAAATGGCGAAGGTAATTTTCTTCATAATCCGAATTGTAGGTGATTTCCCGGATGTGGATCAGGTCTCTTTCCACGTCGATGTCCCGGTACATGTCTTCGGTACATCCCGCGGTCAGGATCAATTCCCAGTCGGTGGAAAACTTGAAGATCAGGATTTTTCCGATATTCAGGTCTTCCCGTAATAATCTTTCATACCTTTTGAGCAGCTCCTCCTGCGGAAGGTTCTCATTGATGGCCATGGTAATATCAAGCAGGGCATTGAGCTTGAATTTGGATACCTGCAACCTTTTTATGGAGGGATTCTCGCTCATGGGTACCGTGTGGATGGGTTATCAGTCCTTGGCCCTTTCCGAGTAAGAGTGATCGCGTGTATCTACCCGGATGCGGTCGCCTGTATTGATAAACAGCGGAACATTCACCTCGGCTCCTGTTTCCAGGGTGGCTGGTTTCAGGGTGTTGGTGGCTGTATCTCCCTTTATTCCCGGTTCGGTATAGCTGACTTCCAGATCAACAAAAGGAGGGAGTTCGCAGCTGAGGGCCGTTTCCGAATCGGCATGGAATACCATTTCCACATACTGTCCTTCCTTTAAAAGATCGGGAGCGCTGATGAGATCCTCGGGAATGGCAACCTGTTCGAAGGTTTCGTTATGCATGAAATGGTAGCCCATATCGTCTTTGTAAAGAAACTGGTAGGGCCGTCTTTCCACCCTCACCGTGTTTACCTTGACACCGGCAGTAAAGGTGTTGTCAATGACTTTGCCGGTGGTAAGGCTTTTCAGCTTGGTACGGACAAAAGCTCCGCCTTTTCCCGGTTTTACATGCTGGAACTGGACAATGGTGTAAATGTCGTTGTTGAATTCAATGCACAGGCCGTTCCTGAAATCTGCTGTTGTTGCCATAAAATTCGTTCTCTATTATTGGTCCGATCGTGCAAAAATAACTGAAAATTCGGTTAATACACAGCGAGCGCAGGAATTATCTCAATCCAGCCGGGAAGAAAGGGGATACTTCAGGCCGCTGTATTCCACCAGGTCTACTTTCATAGAACCCACCCACATATCGAACTGGATACGGATGGGGATAAAATTATCATCGTCGGTGAACCACATCAGCATATCGCTTTCGGTTTTGAACACCCTTCCGGGTTCGGTTACCGGGGCAAAAACATGGCATCTGTATGTGCCCAGGCGGGTTTTCAGGGTTTCCATTCCGCGGTATCTTACCGGAAGGGGGTAAATTTCATCGGCGAAATAGGTCATCAGATCGATTTTATCCCCAACGGCCAGACTGCTCCGGTCAACCAGTCTCAGATAATACAGGGCCGAAACCATGTCAATGATCCCTTCGGGCGTGTCATGATAACCCGATAACTGGCTGTAAACCCGGTTGCTGTCGCGGTCGAAGTAAGTTTCGTTGTAATACCGGTATCTTCCTTCCCGGATGTTCCGGATGGCCTTGAGGGGCAGGCCGGTTTTCGGATCGATAAAGCTTTCGTACGCATCTTCCACCTTGTACAGCTTGTCGGCCAGACCGATGGTATTGGCCCGGGCCACGGCATGGTATACGGCTTTCCCGTCAAGGGTCGATTCATGGACCTCCAGGGTGCCCCTACCTCCATTCAGGATTCCGTAATGCAACAGGAAAGTCAGTTTTTCGCCTGCCAGAAAAGGAGGAGAGTATGGCTTATTCTGCCCCTTACCTGTTTGCAGGCAAAGGATGAGGACGCATGCGGCTGCCAGCCATTTCATTTTCATAACCGGGCGTTTTAGAATATCTACCAAACACTGTGCCTAAATGGATTAGGCTGTAAATAATAATCACCCGAGCCTGTTGCGTGGAACTGTCGGAATAAAATCTTTCAGATAAAAGGGTTCAAAATACGCCGTGTCGGCAAATTCCTTTTTTTCAAAGAGTTCATTGGCCAGGGGAGCCAGGTAACAAGCTGAGGCCTGCAGGTGATCGAGGAATACGGCGCCGGGGTGGGTGATCAGCTTTCTGCATTTTCCGGCTCCGTCGCCCCCGAAAAACAGGATGCGGTCTTCGTGGAGTTCATGGAAAGATCCTGATTCCACCACCAGGGCATGAGGTTCTTTGAGGATTTTCAGCCGTCGGGTATACCATGCCGTATACACTTCCATGCGGCGGGCATCGATCATGGGAACAAGAATATGTTGTCCGGGGTAGGACTCTTTTTTTTCCCTGACCTGCGGCAGGTTCAGGGCTCCCTGTGCCATAGCCAGGAGGGTGGAAATGCCTGCCATGGGGACACCTGCTCCGTAAGACAGGCCTTTGGCCACCGACACCCCGATTCTCAGTCCGGTATAGGAACCCGGCCCCATGCTGACGGCTATCATATCCAGATCGCTTGGACGTATACGGGCTTCTGCCAGTACTTCTTCAATAAAAAGCGTGAGCCGGGAGGCGTGGTCGCGAAGCAGGGTACTTTCCCGCAGAATTATCGGAATTCCTTTATCCGACAGGCAAACGGAACACACCGGGGTGGCCGTTTCAATGCACAGGATCATAGGTGTTTCATCAGTTATTCTTCTTCCCGGAAAAGCGCATCTTCACTCACGATTTCCACCGGCATGAGGTGTTCAAGTTTTCTGGCAATGGCCGAATAGGGGGCCTTCACTACCCGGCAGGTATCTGTAAGCCCTTTGAGTATTTCAATATACCTGTCATCCTGGATGCCCGTTTCCACTTCCTGCATAAATGCGGTATCCCTTCTTACCACAAAAACCACCTCACGGTATTCTTCATCTGTTATGGTTGTTTCTTTCACCTTTCCGGTGGAATCAATGCGGGTGGTAACCGACTGGATGGGGACCGAGAGAACATGATGGCGTGTTTCTGTCTGGATATCCACCGTAGCGGACATACCCGGGCGGAAGGGATTTTTCATGTTCTCATTGATCAGGTCCTGGTAGGATTCTCTCAGAAGCAATATCTTGACATTGAAACTGGTTACCTGATCGGTGGCTACCCCGGTGGTAGTTGCCGAATTGGCGATTTCAGTCACCACACCCCGGAAGGTTTTGTCGAGGTAGGCATCCACTTCCACAAAGGCCGTGTCGCCGTGACTGACCCGGATAATGTCGTTCTCGTTGACTTCCACTACCACTTCCATTCTTTCCAAATCGGCAATGCGCATCAGGTCCGTACCGCTCATCATAGAGGTTCCCACCACCCTTTCCCCTTTTTCCACCAGCAGCATGGAGATGGTTCCCGACATAGGAGCATAGATGGTGGTTTTTATCAGATCTTCATCGGCTCTTTTCAGGCTGGCTTCCGCGCTTTTCACGGAAAATTCGGCGGCGCGGTATTCGGCCTGTGCCATTTTGTAGCTGGCCTCTGTGCTTTCAAAGTCGGCCTGTGAAATAGCATTCTGCTCAAAAAGCTGCCGGTTTCTTTTGAAGGCCAGCTCGCTTTGCAGCAGCTGGGCTTCGGACTGGGCCAGGCGTGCTTTGGCTGTGTTCAATTGCGCCATTGCCTGGTCACGCGCAGAAATATATATGTCGGGATTGATCTTGACCAGCAGGTCCCCTGCCTTTACTTCATCCCCTTCTTTTACGGGGAGTTCCACAATTTCCCCAGAGATTTCAGGGCTGATCTTGACCTCGGTTTCCGGTTGGATTTTCCCGTTGGCGGTGATCAGTTCCACAACGGTACGGCGTTCGGCTTTTTCCACAGCCACTTTTAACCGGTATTCCCGGCCAAACCATCCCAGACTTTTTCCGACAACAGCCAGTATCAGAAGCAGGATGACGCCAATCAGAATGTAACGGAAAGGTTTCTTTTTCATGGATGAGGGTTTGAATAGAAAATCTGTTTAAAGTTCCAGCGGTTTCCCGGTATAAAATTCCAGCACCTTCAGCTGGAAGATATATTCATATTTTGCCTGAAGCAAATCTGATTCGGTTCGTGTCAGCTGGTTCTTGGCCGTATTGTATTCCACTGAAGTGACCAGTCCCACGTTGAATTTCTGTTCGGTATACCGGAACGATTCCTGCATGGAGGAAAGGGTTTTCAAACTCGCATTGTATTTTTTCAGCGCAGCCAGTGCATCGGCATATTTCTGCTGTATTTCCTTGTATAACTGCTTTTTGGTGTTTTCCAGGACCAGCCGGGCGTTCATTACCCCGATCCTGGCATTGCTGATTCCGGTATGGGTGCGCATTTGGTTAAAAATGGGAATACTCAGGCTGAAACCGAAACCATAGGTGACGTTATCATCCAGCTGGTCCCAGAAAGGGTATGGTTCATACGTTGGCAGATTCGTCACCGGGTCGAGCACGGGCATGCCGGTCTCATCGGTAACCATTCTCTCCCGGGCATTGGAATAGCCGGTACTGCTGAAAAGGTTCATGGAAAGAGAGGGGCTTCTTGCTCCCCGGGCAATTTTCAGGGAGGTTTGCGAGCTCATGAGGGAATATTCGGCGCTTTTTACCTGGGGCAAAATAGTCTCGGCCATGGCGTATACGTCACGAACAGAAAGGATTAGCTGAGTTTCGTCGGGGACATCCAGTTCGGGCCGGGCAATGGAAAAATCGCCAACCGAATCGAGTTCCAGGAGCTGGGCCAGGTTCAGCAGGGAAATATCGTACTGGTTCTGGCTGTTTACCAGCTGGAGCTCCTCGGCGGCTTCCTGTGCCTGAATTTCCAGCAGGCTGCCGTGCGGCAGACTACCGGCTTCCACCAGCTTACGGGTCCGTTCAACCTGTAAACGGGTTACTTCGAGCTGATTGCGTGCCACTTCCATCAGTTCTTCATTGAACAATATCTGAAGATAGGCCAGGGCAATATTCAGGGAAATGTCATTTTTCATTTTTTCCAGGTCTTCCTGACTGGCCAGCAGGTCGTATCGGTTCTGCCTGATGGTGTTGATCTTTTGCAGGCCGTTGAACAGGGTAACACCGCTTCCCGCCTGAAAATTGTTGGTCTGTATGCGTTCGGTGCTTTCAACGAATCCGTAAGTGGTCTCGTCCAGGGCCCTGCCGAAGGAATAGTTGTGCGAGGCGGAAGCATTCAGGCTGGGTAGCAGGTCGTAGCGTGACTGGTGAAAGGCATTTTCCTGGTACCGGGTATTCAGTTCCTGCTGTTTGATCTGGATGTTGTTTTCCAGTGCATGGCGTATACAGTGTTCCAGTGTCCAGGGTTCGGTCTGGGCAAGCAGCCACATTTCCGGAACAAATAGAAGCAAGATGCAGAGAATACTGCTTTTTCGCATGAATCTCATGGATAGCTCAGTTTAACAAAAGTTCAAAGTTAAACCTTTCTGAAGTATATTCTTACAGGCACGGAATATTTTTCTTGAAAAATATGATATCTGACCGGGTATTATAAACGAAAAGCTTGTATTTTTATTTTTCGTTAACGATGGTTCCCATGCATTTGACAGAGGCAGACAACATTAGCGTGGAGGGGATCGGAAAGATCAGGGTGGTCAGAACGTACCGGGGTAAATATCTTCGGTTGCAGGTGGACCGTGAAGCGGGGGTGAAAATGACCGTGCCGGTCCGGGTGAGCATGAAAGAAGCCGAAAAATGGCTGGAAAGGAAGAAACCGTGGCTCAGGAAAAAGATCGGGGAAATCAAGAGGCAGCAGGCATCACAAACGGTTTTTCTGCCGGGCAGGCGGTATTTTACCCGCACCCATCTCCTGTTGCTGGAACCCTGGGCCGGAAAGGGTATGCAGCTCCGTATCCGGGGAATCACAGCCACACTGAACTATCCTGAAAATGCGGATCCTGCGGCCGAACCGGTTCAGCAGATAGCCCGCAGGGCCCTGGTTCAGGTACTCAGAAGGGAAGCCTCTGTATACCTTCCTGAAAGGCTCGATTTTCTGGCCCGGCGGCATGGCTTTTCTTACCGGAAAGTCAGTATACGGGAAAACCGGTCCCGTTGGGGAAGCTGTTCGGGGAAAGACCATATCAGCCTGAATCTGCATCTCATGAGACTACCCGATCACCTGATCGATTATGTGCTGCTCCACGAACTGTTGCATACGGTACACCGTAACCACGGGCCCTTATTCTGGGCTGAACTCGACAGGCTGACAGGAGGGGCCAGGAAACTCGACAGGGAGCTGAAAAAATATCCTGTCCGGTATTTTTAACAGTTTCCTGTACCTGCAGGGGTACGAACCAATGGACATGGATATACGTATACTTGCCTGTATGAGGATTTCCCATGTACTGATACGGATCTGGACGGTCCTGGCCTTCCTGCTGGCGGTTGCCGGCGCCCCGGCCCAGACCCGGGAGGGGTTGCCTGTACCTGCGTATACCCGTTATATGGATACCGTGGAAGTCTGGTACAGGGTTCCTGCCGGAAGAAAAGCTCGGTTTCTACTCGATTCGGTCATACAGTATGATTACCTAACCGCCATCGGCGAGTGGCGGGCCCATCAGAAAAACACCTATACCTATTACAACGACGGTTTACGAAAGGACCTTACCGTATACTCACGGCAGGGAGAGGAGTGGGGCCCGGTCTGGAGCAATTTGTATGAATACACCGACGGCCGGCTGGTTCGTATCGAGACCCGGGACTATCAGGAGGAAGCCTGGACAGTAACCCGGCAAACGCTATATACCTACGACCCGGATGGCAGTGTAACGGAACAGCTTACACAGGACCGGGTTTCCCCACCCGTGGAATGGGAAAACAGCCACAGGTATCTTTATGAATACGATGAAGGTCAGAACATGGTATCACGCACCTATCAGCAGTATATGGATGGTCGGTGGGTCAATAATCATCGGTACCTGTGGGTGTATGATAACGAAACGGCTCTGGAAAATATCCGGCAGAAATGGGACACCTCTCTGTCTGTTTTTGTAAATGACTATAAATTCCTGTACGAGTATAACGAAAAAGGACTGCGTGTGAAAGATATCCAGTACAACTGGATGGAAGGGGATATCTGGGAACCGGCTACCCGGATTGTTTATGAGCATAATCACCTGGATGTGGTTATTAGGAAACTGTATGAGGATTATCAGCCTGAGGATGATTCATGGAACACGGTGGTGGATTATCTGTACTATCAGAACAAGGAAAACCGCGACACCCTGATCCTGTACAGGGTATGGAATAGTACGGTGCAGATATGGAATGAAGAAAAAAGGTATCTTTTCGATTACGATTCGTACGGGAACCTGCAGAAAGAAACCTGGCAAAATTGGAAAGGTGAATGGATTCATGATTACCGGATTGATTATTTTGTAAGCATTTTCGGTATTTCCCCCCTACGTGTGGATATTATTGACAGCACGGAAGTGACCTGTTATGGCTATGCCGACGGGGGTGCTGTGGCCGAAGCAACGGGAGGGCAGCCTCCCTACAGCTACCGGTGGGATGATCCGGCGCAAACCTCCACAACCGCAGTAAGCGGACTTTCCGGTGGTATATGGTACCGGGTGACGGTGACCGATGCGGCCATGAATACAGCTACCGACAGTATCCGGTTAGCCGAACCGCCACCGGTGATTACCGGCGACATATCGGGACCGGATGAGGTGGATCCGCTGGCCACGGCCGTCTATTCCGTTCCTTACGAAGAAGGAGCCGTTTATTCATGGAAAGTGGAAGATGGTTTTATCATGTGGGGACAGGGCAGTTTTCAGGTGGAGGTGAAATGGAGGAGATGCGGTTCAGGAAAAATATGGGTATATAAAACCGCCGCAAACGGCTGTCCGGGGGATACTTCCTTCCTGGATGTGAGGATCCGTCCGGTGGGTGTGGAGAAATTCCCGGACAGTGTCCCTGTCATTTATTTTCCCAATCCCGCCGATCTTCCGGGCAGTATCTCTTTCATTTTTTCCGGTCGCCTGACAGCGATCTGGTCTCTGAAAGGGATCTCGGGCCATACTTTTCTGCAGGGAGAAATGAGGGAAACCAACAGGCTGGAAGTGGACGTTCCTGCCCTGGCTCCGGGAATGTATTTCTGGTATTTTGAGGGCACTGAACAGATGGCCCTTCCCTGGGTGGTGAAATAGGGGTTTATTGTTTCAGGCTTGAATCGAGCATGTAGTGATACAGCACTTCATGCAGGCTGTTGACATATTTTTCAGCCACTTTACTGCCGAAAATTTTATCGAAATTTTTCAGAAGATACTCCCGGATATCTTTTTCCCATTCGAAATAGCTCAGGATGGAAATCTTGCCGGGATTCATTTTTTCGAATTTGCGCCGGATGATTTTCACCTGGGTGCTGAAAGCCATATAGGCCTTAATGACTGTTTGCAGTTTGTCGGAGAAAAAATTCTCAATCAGTTTCAGACCCTTCGGAATCACTTCAAAAGTGGTTTCGTAAAAACCCGCAAAGGAATTGTTCCAGTTGATGTAGTGCATAAAATAGTTGCATACCCTGAATACTTCTTTGCTTTTCTGGGGGTCGACATTCTTTGCAAACAATCCCTTTACTTCGGCAAGGTACAGTTCTTTCAACCGGTCATCGAGCAAATGGGAAATTTCCGTGGTATGTTTGGCATATTCACGGGAAAAATTCCTGGCAGTAAAATGCTGTATTTCGAAAGGTTCATTAAACTCAATGATATTGTGTATCAGCCTGGCTTCATCCACCAGCAAGTCGTAGATGGGAAACAACCTTTCTTTCATGATCCGGTCGAAAGTATCCGTGGTAAAGTACCCCGTCATCATATAGTTTAATTGCTGCAGGTTCTCACGCGACAATTTTTTCACATCGCTTTGATAGAATCTCAGGTATTCACAGATCCTGCTTCTGATCTTGATGATTTCATTCCGGTAAGCAATTCTGACATCCAGCGGGTGAAAACCACCGTTGCCGTATGCAGGGGTTACTTCCTGAGGATTCAGGAAGTGGCTGATGTATGCAGGTTCCTTTTTCATTGCTTGTCCGGGATTGACCGGAATAATCCGATGGAAATATAAAGCAAGGTACGAAAACCAATGATTATTCCCAATAATCCCTCCCGGATTGCCCCCGGGAATTTTATCCGCAGAAAAAAAAATAATTTTTTTAAAAACTTGTATCTGGGTGCAAACGTTTGAAACAGGCCTTCCGCGACAACACCTTAAAATGCCTATTAATTAAGCGATTAAGAGTGTTTTTTTTCGAAAATTCTGGTTATTTTAATCCCCCGGTTAGAGAAATCGGATGTTAAAAATTATGCTCTTATGATGAAAAAACCTGCGTTGAGTTTCTGGCAGATATGGAACATGAGTTTCGGTTTTCTGGGGATACAGTTTGGATTTGCTCTTCAGAATGCCAATGTGAGCCGCATATTTGAAACCCTGGGCGCCAGCATTGACAATATTCCCATTTTATGGATTGCTGCACCCGTAACCGGCCTCATTGTGCAGCCCATCATCGGGCATATGAGCGACCGTACATGGAACAGGCTGGGCCGGCGCCGCCCATATTTCCTTACCGGGGCCATTCTGGCCTCCGCTGCCCTTTTCCTGATGCCCAATTCACCCGTATTGTGGGTTGCTGCCGGTATGCTGTGGATCATGGATGCTTCCATTAATATTTCCATGGAACCGTTTCGTGCCTTTGTGGGCGATATGCTTCCTTCCCACCAGCGGACCATGGGTTTTTCCATGCAGAGCTTTTTCATTGGTACGGGGGCTATCATTGCTTCGGCTCTTCCCTGGGTGCTCACCAACTGGTTCAATATCTCGAATGTGGCAGCCGAAGGAGAAATACCGCCTTCCGTGAAGTTTGCTTTCTACATCGGGGGGATGGTGTTCTTCCTGGCTGTATTGTGGACCGTGGTCAGCAGCAAGGAGTATTCCCCTGAAGAAATGGAAGCTTTTCAGGCTGCCGATGAACAAAACCATCAGGGCAATGAACGAGCTCCCCTGCATCCGGTGAAAGATACCCGCCTGTTCCGTAACGGGCTGATCTGGTTGCTGACCGGACTGGCCCTGTATTTTCTGTTCGATACCTTCATTTACATGGATTATGGACTGGGAGTATTTTTCGGCGGGATTGCCCTGTTCGGGCTGCTACAGATACTGACCGGACTGTTTACCCGCAGGGGAAAGACGCAGACGGGGCTGGTCACCATTATCAACGACCTGTATTATATGCCCAAAACCATGAAACAACTGGCCGGCGTTCAGTTTTTTTCATGGTTTGCCCTTTTTTCCATGTGGATATATACCACGGCGGGAGTAACCAGTACAAAATACGATATGGAGCTCAGCCGGTCGATGGTTATGGAGCTGGAAAATGAGTTCGAACGGCTGAGCCGTATGGATGAATCGGCTCAGTGGAACCATACCGATGAAGTGGGGAGTGATCTGGAAAAATACCGTAATAAACTGGATGCAGGAGAAGAAAAGGTCATTTCCACCGTCAGGCTGGCAGGGTATTTCACCGATCCGCACAAAGCCGATCTGCTGATGCTGAGCCCGGAAACCACTGCCCGGCTTCTGCGCATACAGCAGGAATACAACCGGGGAGCCGACTGGGTGGGGGTGCTGATGGCCGTGTATAACGGATTTGCCGCTATTATGGCCTTTGTGATCATGCTCATGGCCAAAGTTATCACAAGGAAAACGGTGCATTTTATCTGCCTGGTGGTGGGAGGCCTCAGCCTGATCAGCTTTTACCTGATCCCCGATCCCCGCTGGCTGCTGGTTTCCGAACTGGGTATCGGACTGGCCTGGGCTTCCATTCTGGCCATGCCCTATGCTATCCTTACCGGATCACTGCCCCCGAAGAAATTGGGAGTATATATGGGGATATTTAACTTTTTTATAGTGATTCCACAGATCACGGCCGCCGCCATGCTGGGATTCGTGGTTCGCACCCTGTTTGACCAGCAGGCTATATATGCCCTGGTACTGGGAGGCGTTTCCATGATCCTGGCAGCAGTGCTGGTTTTGTTTGTACATGATGTGGATGACGGAAAAAATCATTAATGAACGGTTCGGGTGAACCTGAAAGCCTATGCGATGAAAAGACTGGTAGAAATTGACAGATGGAATATTGTGGAAAAGGAATTCCGCCCTCGCCGGCACAGGGACATGGAAAGCATCTTTGCCCTGGGGAACGGCCATATGGGGCAACGGGCCAATTTCGAGGAAACCTATTCCGGCGACAGCCTGCAGGGAAATTACCTGGCAGGAGTGTATTACCCTGACAAAACCCGCGTTGGGTGGTGGAAGAACGGATACCCCGAATATTTTGCCAAAGTGATCAATGCCCCTGCCTGGATCGGGATACGGATCCGTATGGAAGGTGAGGAACTGGATCTGGCCCGGGGTACTGTGGAGGAATTTACCCGCATCCTGCATATGCACGAAGGGTATCTGGAGAGGAAATTCCGATATACATCGCCCGACGGAAAGAAAATATCGGCCCAGGTGATCCGGTTTCTCAGCATCACCGAACCCGAAGCCGGAGCTATCAGCTATTCACTGACCCCTGAGAACTTCGACGGCAGTATGGAAATAGAGCTGGGTATAGACGGCGATGTAAGGAACGAAGACGCCAATTACAGGGAAAAATTCTGGGAGTCGGTCCATGCGGAAATAAAAGCTCCCGAAGCTTTTCTTGTCATGAAAACAAAAAAGCTGGGCTTTCATGTTTGTACCGGTATTCACGGGGAGGTCTTTATCGGCGGGAAGCCCTGTCAGGCTTCCCCTCGGGCTGTGAAGAAGGAAAAGTATGTGTCCCTGCTTTATCAGTGCCAGGTGAAAAGAAACCAGCCGGTGACCGTGGTGAAATACGGTTGCCAGCCAACCAGCCTGGACCATTCCCCAAATCAGATACTGGAAGCTGCCGAAACAGTGCTGAAACGCTGTGTGAAAAAAGGCTTTGACCGGATGCTGGCCGAACAGGCAGAGGCCTGGCAGCGGAAATGGGAAACCAGCGATATCGTTATCGAAAGAGATGATGAGGCTCAGCAGGGGATCCGGTTCAATATTTTTCAGCTTAACCAGACCTATACGGGCGAGGACGAACGGCTGAATATCGGGCCCAAGGGATTCACGGGTGAGAAATACGGGGGAAGCACTTACTGGGATACCGAGGCTTTTTGCTTTCCGTTCTATCTGAGCACTTCCGGACAAAAAGTGGCCCGGAACCTGCTGCTGTACCGGTACAAGCACCTTCAGAAGGCCATAGAGAATGCCGGGAAACTGGGATTTAGCGGCGGGGCTGCCCTGTACCCCATGGTGACCATGAACGGGGAAGAATGCCATAACGAATGGGAGATCACGTTTGAAGAGATCCACCGGAACGGAGCCATTGCATTCGCTATTTATAATTACATCCGGTATACCGGCGATAATCAATACCTGGCGGATTACGGACTGGAAGTGTTGATTGCCATCTCCAGGTTCTGGTCACAACGCGTCAATTTTTCCGAACCCCGGCAGCAATATGTCATTCTGGGAGTTACCGGTCCGAATGAATACGAAAACAACGTGAACAACAACTGGTATACCAATACCATCGCTGTATGGTGCCTTTCCTATACCCTTTCATCACTGGAGTATGTCAGAAAGGAACATCCCGGGAAATACCGCCAACTGGTGGAAAAAACCGGCTTCAGGGAGAAAGAGGAAACGGCCCGCTGGAAGGAAATCATTGAAAAAATGTATTTCCCGCGCGATGAGGAGAAAGGGATTTTTATTCAGCAGGACGGATACCTGGATAAGGAACAGATGATGGCGGACGAACTGGATCCTGCCATCAGGCCCCTGAACCAGCACTGGTCGTGGGACAGGATCCTGCGTTCCTGCTTTATCAAACAGGCCGATGTGTTACAGGGCTTGTTCTTTCTCGAAGATCAGTATGATACGGAAACCATCCGGAGGAATTATGATTTCTATGAACCCAGGACCGTGCACGAATCGTCCCTTTCACCCTGTGTGCATTCGGTGCTGGCAGCCCGGATCGGTTACGAACAGAAAGCCTATGAGCTCTACCTTAGAACGGCCAGGCTTGATCTGGACGACTACAACAAGGAAGTGGCCGAAGGATTGCACATAACCAGCATGGCCGGAACCTGGATGGCTATTGTTCTGGGTTTCGGAGGGATGCGTACCAGGGATGGAAGGATCTGTTTTCATCCCATGATCCCCGACAAGTGGAATAAATATTCCTTCTATGTCAGGTTCCGCGAAAGCCTGCTGCAGGTGACCGTAAGCAGGAAAGATGTGGTTATTGCCAACAAGAGCCGGGCGGGTGTGAAGATCAGCGTATACAGCCAGGAAGAATGGCTTTCGGCGAATGAAACAAAGGTTTTTCCCGTGAGGTAAGGGAAATTTTTTTCTTTCCCTGAAACCAATTAATTTTAACCCATCAGAGGGAAATACCTATAATAACTAAAAAAGCTGATTATGAGTACACCTAAATTTAAACCGGGAGTGCTTTTCGGACAGGATGTGAAAGACCTTTTCGATTATGCCAATGAGAACAATTTTGCCCTGCCTGCCGTGAATGTGGTAGGAACCAATTCGGTTAATGCCGTACTGGAAACAGCCCGAGAAGTCAATTCCCCCGTCATTATCCAGTTTTCAAACGGAGGAGCGGTTTTCTTCGCCGGGAAAGGCCTGAGTAACGAGAATCAGCAGGCGGCTGTTCTTGGAGGGATTTCCGGAGCCCAGCATATACATACCCTGGCTGAAGCGTATGGAGTACCGGTAGTATTGCATACCGACCATGCCGCGAAAAAACTGCTGCCCTGGATCGACGGATTGCTTGATGCCGGGGAAAAATATTACCAGAAGCATAAAAGGCCTCTGTATTCTTCCCATATGCTGGACCTTTCGGAAGAAACCCTGGAGGAGAATATTTCCATCAGTAAGAGATACCTGGAACGAATGAGCAAACTGGGGATGACTCTGGAAATCGAGCTGGGAGTGACCGGCGGGGAAGAAGACGGCGTGGATAATACGGGCATCGACAGTTCCCGGCTGTATACACAGCCCGGAGAAGTGGCCTATGCCTACGAAGAGCTGAATAAAGTGAGCGATTTCTTTACCGTCGCAGCCGCTTTCGGGAATGTGCACGGTGTGTATAAGCCGGGGAATGTGAAGCTTAGTCCCGTTATCCTGAAAAATTCCCAGGAACACATTCAGAAAAAATTCAATACCCGGCCCAATCCGGTGAATTTTGTGTTCCACGGAGGTTCCGGGTCGGAAAAGCACCTCATTACCGAAGCCATTCAATACGGTGTCATTAAAATGAATATCGACACCGATATGCAGTGGGCCTTCTGGAGCGGGGTGAAGAAATATTACGAAGAAAAGAAAGATTACCTGCAGTCGCAGATCGGTAATCCCGAGGGCGAGGATAAGCCCAATAAAAAATTCTATGATCCGCGGGCCTGGCTGAGAAAGGGAGAGGAAGCTTTCAAGGCACGGCTGATCGAGGCTTTTGAAGATCTGAACGCCCTGGACAGGAATATTTAGTACATCCTGTTCCGCTTTGGAAAAAGTGCCGGGATGGCCGGGCCTGCAGGCTGGCTGTCCCGGTTTTGTATGTACGGAAATGAAACTCAGGTTTAATATAATTATACAACAAATAAATAAAATTAAAAGTAAATTAAAATATATTAATATATTCTTATGGGAAAGGTAATAGGAATTCTTGCCGGGGTCGTCCTCTTTGGCTTCATGAGGGAGGCGTACAAATGGCTTTTTAGGCCGGCCTTCCTGCCGGAAAAGCCGTTCATAGCAGAAGTGGTCCATCCCGAATGGACAAAAAACGCTGTAATGTATGAAATTAATATCAGGCAGTTTTCTGATGAGGGGACTTTCCGGGGCGTGCTGCCTCATCTGCCTCGCCTGAAAGAGATGGGGGTGGATATTCTGTGGTTCATGCCCGTTCATCCCATCGGAGAGAAAAACCGTAAAGGAGAACTGGGCAGCTATTATTCGGTGAAAGATTTCCGGGATGTGAACCCGGAATTCGGAACCATCGACGATTTCATGGAATTGCTCGATTCGGCCCGGAATATGGGCTTTCATGTGATCATGGACTGGGTCCCCAACCACACGGCCTGGGACAATCCCTTGCTGGAGGAGCATCCGGAATGGTATGCCAGGGATTCTGCCGGACAATTTATTTCACCGTATGACTGGACCGATGTGGTGCAGCTCGACTGGAGCAACACGGAACTGCAGGATTACATGCTGGAATCAATGAAATTCTGGGTGGAAAAAGGAGTGGAAGGCTTCCGGGTGGACCATCCGCATAAAACACCCTGTGATTTCTGGGAAAGGGCCCGTGAGGCGCTGGACAAGATCAGGCCGGTATTTATGCTGGCCGAGAACGAGGAACTAACCCGTTTCCTGGAAAAAGCCTTCGACATGAATTATTCCTGGGAACTTCACCACATGATGAATGCCGTGGCACAGCGAAAAGACAGCGTAAGAAGCATCGACCGGTACTTTAAACGGGAACAGGCGGTTTATCCACCCGGTGTGTACCGCATGCGGTTTATTGACAACCATGACGAAAATTCCTGGGCCGGTACCGTTGAAGAACGGCTGGGAGATGCCCATGAAGCCTTTGCCGTATTCATGTTCACCATTCCGGGTATGCCGCTTCTGTATAACGGACAGGAAGCCTGCCTCGACAAGAGGCTGGAATTCTTTACCCGTGATCCCATCGAATGGAAAGAATGTGACAAAACGGAATTTTACCATTCCATGATCATGCTTAAAAAAGAAAACAAAGCCCTTTGGAACGGTACCTGGGGTGGAACCATGGAGCGTATTCGTACCGGCTGCGACAGGAAGGTTTTTGCTTTTACCCGGGAAACAGACAGCAACCGGGTGGTGGTGTTCCTGAACCTTAGCAGGAAGCCCCTGTCGGTTCTGCCTGATCTTTCCGGGCTCTCCGGCGAATACCGGGAAGCATTCACGAACGAACACACCGGTTTCCCCCTGGCCGATTCCCTCCGGCTGGAGGCATGGGATTACCGGGTATTTGTAAATTCCGGCAAGAACAAATAACCATTCTGAACCATGAAAAAAGTCTTCCTGCCCGCCTTTGCCTGTATTATTCTCCTGACCGGTTGTAACGGGCTCCACTCTGACCGGGAAAAGGGGGAAACGGTGGAAAGCGTTCCCTTTGTGTGGGACAATGCCAGCATTTATTTTTTGCTGACCGACCGCTTTTGCAACGCCGACCCTGCGAACGATGTTCATTTTAACCGCACGGCTGAAACCGCCCTGCTTCGGGGTTTTGAAGGAGGTGATTTCCAGGGCATCACGAAAAAAATCCGGGAAGGATATTTTGATTCTCTGGGAGTAAACGTGTTGTGGTTCAGTCCGGTGGTGGAACAGATCCACGGGCTGGTGGATGAAGGAACCGGTCCTACCTATGGTTTTCACGGATACTGGGCCAGAGACTGGACCAGCCTGGAGCCCAATTTCGGCACGGAGAAAGAACTACGGGAACTGGTAAGCACAGCCCACCGGCACGGTATACGGATCCTGATGGATGTGGTACTGAACCATACCGGCCCGGTAACGGAACGGGATCCTTTATGGCCCGGCGACTGGGTACGTACCGGCCCGCCATGCAGGTATGACAGTTTCGGGAGTACCGTGAGCTGTACCCTGGTGGAAAATCTTCCCGATATCAGAACGGAACGTAACGAGGAAACGGAACTGCCCCCTTTCCTTCTGGAGAAATGGGAAAGGGAAGGCCGCCTGGAACGGGAACTGGCCGAACTGGATGCCTTTTTTAAAGAAACCGGATACCCCCGGGCCCCAAAATATTATCTGATCAAATGGATCATCGATCTGATCAGGGATTACGGGGTGGACGGATTCCGCGTGGATACGGCCAAGCATGTGGAAGAATCGGTATGGGCCGAACTCCGGAAACAGGCTGAGAGAGCCTTTTCGCAATGGAAGAAAGAAAATCCCGGAGAGATACCGGAAGGGCAGGATTTTTACCTGCTGGGGGAAGTTTATAACTATGGCATTTCTTCTACCTTCTATTATGATTTCGGCGACAGGCAGGTGAATTATTTTGCCCATGGCTTCAGCAGCCTTATCAATTTCGAGTTCAAACACGATGCTACCCGCGACTATGAGGGAATGTTCTCGAAATATTCCGGTCTGTTGAACGGGGAACTGGAAGAATACGGGGTGGTCAATTATGTGAGTTCCCATGATGACGGGTATCCCTATGACCGATACCGCGAAAAGCCGCTGGAAGCGGGTACCCGACTTCTGTTATGCCCCGGTACGGCCCAGATCTATTACGGAGATGAAACTGCCCGGAGCCTGGATATACCCGGGGCAGAAGGTGACGCCAGCCTTCGCTCGTTTATGAACTGGGAGGCTCTGGAAGCAGGCGGGGGAGAGGGAAAGCCCACGGCCCGGGAGGTGCTGGAACACTGGAGGAAACTGGGAAGGTTCAGGGCCGAACATCCGGCGGTGGGCGCCGGTGTGCACCGGATGATATCGGAGGATCCGTATCTGTTCATCCGTACCTGGCAGGACGAGGGTCATGCCGATACCGTTCTGGTAGGGCTGGATCTTGATCCCGGAAGGCATATCCTGAATGTGGAAGGGATTTTTGAGAACGGGTCCCGGCTTCAGGAATACTATTCGGACAGAGAAGTAATGGTAAACAATGGCAGAGTAAGCATCGACACCGCATCCGGCATCATTCTGCTGGGTAGTTGATATTCATATGATCGTCAGTGTTTTATCATACGAGTGGTCCCCCGGGAATTTTCTCCTTCCACCAGGATGAAATACAGGCCGGGTTTGGCCGGTGCACCATCGCTTGTAGTCCCGTCCCAGACAAAACGGAACAACCCGTTCCCCGCGGAATGGATTTCACGTTGGACAATGATTTTCCCGCTGATATCAAAAATTCGAAACCGGGCGCTTCTGTCATGACCGGCATACCATTCCAGGCTTACAGGCCCCGATGAGGGATTGGGCCAGGCATGAACGGAGCCTTCGGGAACCGAAGGAAAAGGAACATCTTCGGCCGAAACCACAAACCGGGGTTGTGTCAGCTTCCGGCTGGTATACAGGCGGTATTCCCCCGGAGCCAGGGTGATGGGGTTATTGACATCGGTAACTTCCAGGCTGTCGCCGGAAAAATATTCATACCATTTTCCCGTATTCTGAAAAGCCGGATTGACGGTTCCTTCTACCAGATCGAAATTGCCCAGGATCACCACATCCATATCGGGATGGTTCAGGTTGATCCTTTTCCGGGAACCGGCCAGAGAATACTGATAGTCGGAAGTGGAGAAGACTTCATGATCTTTCCGCAAACCGGCCATGAAGCTGAACAGCTGGTAGATCCTGTGCCGGGGATGGTACCAGACATAATCCCAGCGAATGGGCTTCTCGCCTAACCGGCCGTTGTAATCGATGGAATAATCATATCCCAGTTCGCCGAACTGCCAGATCATTTTCGGCCCGGGCAGGCCCAGCAGGAAGACGGTGGCCAGTTCCATTCTGGAAAGGGCGGTTTCCAGGTTGCGGGTGCTGTAACCCGGCAATTCGGCACCGTAAGTGAGCATTTTGTACATCAGGCGTTCTTCGTCATGACTTTCCATGTAGGTGATCAGGTGGGGTACCGTCCATCCTCTTTCCACTGATGAGCCCCAGCTCAGGTCGGAGCTGTAGCCCATAACGGCCTCTGCGTATTCGTAGTTCAGGTTCCCCCACAGCATCATTCCGTATTCGGCCAGTTCTTTCTCTTCCGTATTGTCGGCAAAATGTTCCAGAATGACATAAAAATCCGGGTTCAGACTCCACATATAATCGGCATACATTTTCCAGATGGCCACCCTGGTTTCGTCATATGTGCCCCAGGCAGCCACGTTGCCCAGGGTATTTTTCTGGGTGAATCCTTTGCTCAGGTCGAAACGGTACCCGTCGGCCCGGTAGTTTTCCATCCAGTGTTTCATTACACGCTTTGAAAAGTTACGTGTGTGAACGCTTTCATGATTGAAATCGTATCCAACATTATAGTCATGAGTGGGTACCGGGTTGTACCAGGGGTTTTCAGCAGAAGGCCGTTCGTTGGCTTCGTCCCAGTAAAGCCTGACCATGGGCGATTGCCCGAAGGAATGATTCAGCACCATATCGAGAATCACCGCCATGTTCCTTCCGTGGCACGAATCGATAAAGGCTTTCAGGTCGTCAGCCGGTCCGTAATATTTGTCGGGAGCAAAGTAAAAGGAAGGATTATAACCCCAGCTCAGGTTCCCCTCGAATTCATTTACGGGCATCAGCTCGATGGCATTAACCCCGAGGTTTTCCAGATAGTTCAGGGTGTCGGTAAGGGTTTGCCAGTCGTGGGATTCCAGAAAATCGCGCAGCAGGAGTTCGTAGATCAGCAGGTTCTGCTTACCGGGAAGGGTGTATGTGTCATGGGTCCACATATATTCCTCCCCGCCTGTTTGAAATACGGATACGGGTTCTGTGGTGTATCCTGTGGGATAGGGCCTGAGATCAGGGTAGGTTTCTTTGCTGATGTACGGGTCGTTCCAGGGATCCAGCACTTTTTCGGTGTACGGATCGGCAATGCGCAGTTCCCCGTCCACCAGGTACTGAAAGGCGTACTCCACCCCGGCTTCCATATCCGTCAGGGTGATCCACCAGCGGTTGGTTACGGGGTCCAGGTTCATACGCGAGGTGGAGGAAGGGGTCCAGTTGTTAAAATCCCCGATTACAAACACATGTTCCTTCCCGGGGGCATGCAGCACCAGGTGTACGGTGTGATCGTCCACCGTATTGATCCCGTCAATGGCTCCTTCGGGCAGGGTTTGATAAACCGCATCGCCCAGAATATGGACAAATACGGAATCGACAGCCGATTCCTCAGCCGTTTCGGCCGTTACTTTGATCCGGTAATCGCCCGGATCGGGGAATTGGAACAGATGGGAAAGATCTGTACCGGTAACCGATGTTACCTCCGATCCGTTCAGAAAAAGGGTCATGTCGGCTTCCTCGCTGGCGATGGCTTCCAGGGAAATATTACTGGAAGGTTCGGCAATGGTCAGTTCTTCCGGGGAAGTGATGGAAACGCTCAGGCCTTCGGGATACACCTCGATAAATATATCGGGGCGGGTCTGCTTATCCCCCGCGGCATTCCGGAAAACAAAAGCAAGTTCCTTCACGGTTTCACCTGCCTCCACACCATAATAGGTTCTGATATCGGGAGTGATGACCAGTTCGTACAGGTAATCGCCCAGGTAGTTCAGTTTGGGCTGGGTGGTGTTGTCCCCCCAGGTGCCGATCACATGTTGCCAGCTGGTGCTGCCCTCGATAATCACGCCGGTATGGGCATATAGTTCTCCTGTGTAGTTTTCCAGTTCCCCTCCTTCATCCTGGCTGGTGTTGTAGTATACCCTGACTTCTTCACCGGCAGTGGGGAAGCCGGGGTCGGTGGTGACCATCTGGGCGGAAAGGGTTCCGGTGATACATACCAGCACCGGCAGGAGGAATGGTTTCCTTTTCATCGGCAGCAGGTTGTTTGTTGGTTCGTTATTCCAGTTCCAGGATCAGGGGTGTCTTTGCAGGCAGGGTCAGTGTGCCGGTAAGGGAAAGCGTTTCACCGGTGATCACATTCCTGCCCGAGGTGCAGGACCCGGTTGCTTCAATGAACCTGGAAGTATCCAGCAGGGTTTCTTCCCGGTTTTTATTGAGGATGACCATGATCTTCTGATGGTTGTTGTACCTGAAATACACATACACTCCTTTTTCAGGGGCGAAGTGGGTCAGGTTTCCATGGTGGATCACCTCATTTTCTTTTCTCCAGTTCAGGAGGGTTTTCATGTATTGCTGAAAATCAAGGGCTTCTTTTGACAGGCCCCTGCCGGTGAATGCATGGACCTTGTCGCCGGGCCAACCCCCGGGAAAATCTTTTCTGATGAATTCATGCCGGTCCCCTTCTTCATGGGTCATGAGTATTTCCGTTCCGTACATGATCTGGGGAATGCCCCGCATGGTGAGGATATAAGCCATTCCCAGCTTCATGAGTTCGGTATCCTGACCCACCTGCATGAAAAACCTGGCCATGTCGTGGTTATCGGCAAAGATCACCAGGTTTCCGGGGTCAGGATACACCGCATCGTTGACCATAGCCTCATAGAGTGCCACCAGGCCGGTGTTGAAAGTTTCATCTTCCGTTAATGCCCGGAACAGGGCGTGCTGCAGGGGAAAATCCATAAGGGAAGGCAGGTTTCCGCGATAGCCGTCGTGATTCTTCTTTCCTTTCTGCCAGTAGGAAACTATTACCGGGTTGGTTGACCATTCTTCCCCTACGATATTGAAATGGGGGTATTCCTCCAGAACACTCCGGCACCATTCGGCCATAAAATCCTTGTCGGGATAGGGGTAGGTATCCATCCGGATCCCGCTGAGGCCGGCATACTCAATCCACCAGATGCTGTTCTGTATGAGGTACCGGGCCAGAAAAGGATTTTGCTGGTTAAGGTCGGGCATGGAAGGAACGAACCAGCCGCGGGTCATGTATTCCCGGTCGTAACGGGATGCATAGGGATCCTGCTGTGCCGTGCGGCGGTGGTTGGTGGGGGTATATTCCGGATAGAAATTGATCCAGCTTTTCATGGGGACGTCTTTCATCCACCAGTGTTCTGAACCGCAGTGGTTCAGCACCATGTCCATGATGAGTTTGATGCCTTTTTCCTTTGCTTTCTGCCCCAGGGTACGGTAATCTTCATTGGTCCCGAAACGGGGATCCACGCGGTAGAAATCGGTGATGGCATATCCGTGGTAAGAAGTGCGGGGCTGGTCGTTTTCCAGCAGAGGGTTGGTCCATAGGGCTGTAAATCCCATACCGGCCAGGTAATCCAGGTGGTTCAGAATGCCCCGGATATCGCCCCCGTGCCGGCCCTGGGGATTATTTCTGTCGGATCCTTCCTTCATACCTTCTATATCATCGTTTCCGGGATCCCCGTTGGCAAAGCGGTCGGGCATCAGCAGATAGATCACATCGCAGGCACTGAATCCTTCCCTCTGTGCAGAATGTTCTTCTCTTTCCAGTAGGGGATATTCCAGCGTAGCCACGATTTCTCCGTTTTTCCGGAATACCAGGGGTACCCTGCCCGGTTTCACATGCCGGTCGAGCCGCAGGTCGATGAAAAGGTACCGGGGGTTTTCCACACTGGTGACGGCTTCCAGGCTAACTCCTGGATAATCGGCTATTACTTCGGCTCCGGAAATTTGCTGGCCGTAGACCATCAGCTGCAGAGCCGGATTTTTCATTCCGGTCCACCAGAAGGGAGGCTCCACCCTGCTGATCTGTGCCATGACGGCAGGTATCAACAGAAGGGAAGCCAGAAGGAGTGTTATTCTTTTCATTTGAAAAGGGGTGAATTGTGTGATTGGGTCAGAAGGTATAAGGATGTGTCATGTATTGCATTCCCTGAATCACATTCCCCTCGAAATCGAAGAGGGTGTTGCATTCCCAGGCTGAGCCCTGTCCCCACTGGGTTTTCATTTCGGAAGTGATCCAGGCAGGTTCCCAGTAAAAGATCCCTTTTCCTCCCCCGTCAATGATTTCCTGGGTGAGTTTTACCAGATATCGGTATTGTCCCTCGGCAGTGGCGGGATAATCCGGGTCCAGTTTGGCCGTATCGATGATATTGTGGTAATCATCGGCGTATCCGGTGGTCCAGGGGTAAGCTGTTTCCGTAATCATGACATCCCGCCCCAGGGATATTCTGATGTGTTCCGTAAAATTGCTCACGCGTTCGAGCTCTACTTCCGACCATATATAATAATAGGAAAACCCGACCACATCGAAATCATTCAGCCCGGCTTCTTCCAGCCCCTGGAACCATGGGACCACGTTCTCGGGCTGGGCTATGTGTATAATAACCTTCGGGGAAACGGATGCCTCGCTGCCTGCATCCCGTACGGCCTGTATGCCGGCGTTCAGCAGGTAAACAAAATTTTCCTCGTTGCCGTCCCAGCGGTTCCCGGCAGGTAGCAGAAAGCCCGGATTGATCTCATTTCCCACCTGGACGTATTCCGGCATCATGCCCTGTTGTTCCAGGTGTTGCAGAACATTCAGGGTATAATGATATATGCTGTCGTGGAGTATGTCAGGAGAAAGGCCTTCCCAGGCAGCCGGAGGGAGCTGGCGGGAAGGGTCGGCCCAGGTATCGGAATAGTGAAAATCGAGGCAAACCTGCATGCCCTGTTCTTTTGCACGGGCGATGGCCAGGGTCACGTCGTTCAGGTCGTTGTACACTTGTGTCCCCTTTTCCCCGTATATCTCTTTTGTCCATACGGGTGTATGAAACAGCCTGAACCGGGCGACATTGGTCCCGTATTCACGGAAGATCCGGTAGGGATCTTTTATCTTCCCGGAATCTCTGTACGTTCCGTTATGATCAAGGATCTGGTTCACATAGGAAAGATCGGCTCCCATCACCATTTGGTCGGGAGTGTAAAATACGGGTTCTTTCATGTTTTCCGGTTTTTCCTGTTTGCATGAGAGGCAGGCCAGGAACAGGATCGGAATAAAATGCAGAAGAGAGTTTTTCATACCAAGAGAATATAACATAAAATTAACTAACAAGATAAAAAGAGGTTACCCCGTGCGGGGTAACCTCTTTTTATCCTACTCTAAACCGTCAATTCTTCTTGACCGTATAAGTATAAATGGCATCACTCAGGTCCAGTGTAATGGTATAATTTCCTGCCTCGGCAATGGCGATGTTATCGCCACCGTATTCCAGGCTGCCGTCGGCTCCGGTGTCACCCAGGTTAATATCCCATCCGTCGTTGGCCCTGAACTTGATCTCACCGGCCGTGAGATCGACGGTCAGGGTCCACACATCCTCAATGGGATCGTAGGTCATATCGGTGTCGTTATCCCATTGTCCGGGGGTGGCCGAACCGATCAGTCCCCAGTGGGTTTTGGTGTGCGAATAGGTGGCGTCGTTCAGGTTGGCTTTCACCAGGAACACGCCGGCCCCGCCGGTCACCACCTTGATATTGTTGCCGCCCCAGCTTCCGATCTGAAGGGTCCCTGATTCTCCGCCTGGATCGGGATCCCCGATGGTATAATCCTCCTCCCATCCGGCGACCATGGTGAATTTATGGTACACTTCCGCTTCGTTGAAATAGAGGTAGCCTTCGTATTTACCGTCATCTTTCACTGAGAAGATGGTGGTGTGTTCATTGGCGGCATCCCATTCTCCCCATTCGGGGTTCCATTCGTTCTGGTAACTACCCGGTACGTACAGTTTGGGATACACGATGATCTTCTCATAAGGAGTGACGGTTAATGCCAGGGGAGCGGAATACAGGGTATCCAGATCGGGATGGACGGTGGCCATGATCCGGATCTCCACATCTGCAGGCTCTTCGGGTTGCATTCCCATGGCAAGCAATGTACTGTTCATCTTACCGACGGTTACCGCCAGTTCCGTATTGTTCACCTTTCCCAGTTCGCGGGGCTCCTGGAAATTGTTGCCTGCCTCATCCAAATGAATCCGGTAGGTCACGGAGGCCTGGAATCCGTAATTTGCAGGGTTCCAGGTGAATACTGCCAGAGTGTCTTCCTCGTTCTCCTCGAGCAGGACATAGCTGGTTCCCCCGGCCGGGCTGGTGAAGGCGGGATCACCCAGTACGTGGTAAACAGGATGGTCTTCCTCTTCGCAACCCACAGCCAGCACCAGGAGGGCCAGGATGAAAGTATAGAATATATTTTTCATGGTTGTAATGTTTTTGGTGTTGGTTTAATAATCGGGATTTTGCTCCAGATTGGGGTTGGCTCCGATATCGGCTGCCGGAATCGGGAAGAGGTCGTATTTGGCATCCACGGCCGTTCCTTCAGGCACTCCTCCTTTCCAGGGCCAGAGGTAATCGGTATCGCTGAATTTCCCGAACCGGATCAGGTCTGTACGGCGGTGTCCTTCCCAGTACAATTCGCGGGCCCGTTCGTCCAGAATGAAGGAAAGCGTAAGGTCTCCGCCTCCGATGTTTCCCGAATCATCACCGTAGGCTCTTTCTCTTATCCTGTTGACATACGTCAGGGCTTCGCCTGCGGTGGCTCCTTCTCCGCCCCTCAGAACTGCCTCGGCCAGCATGAGGTACACATCGGCCAGGCGGAACAGGGGATAATCGGTATCCACATACGTGATGTTCGAGCCGGGCTGGCCGTCAGAGGTGATGTTTTTGAATTTGGTGATGGCATAGCCGTGGGTGAAATCGAACACGTCGTCGATCTCCAGGGATTGCCCGTTGGTGTAAAACATGGCTCGTTTGTCGGTGGCTCCCGAAGGATCCGGAAATTTTTCCACAAACGTGCTGGTTACCCGGGTTCCGCCCCATCCGAAATCGATCCCGTAATCGGCCACATTCATGGAACCTCCTACGGCGGCATGCACCACGAAGGTCATTCCGCCCCAGGTTTGCGCGTTGGTTCCGTCGAAGATCACCGGGAAGATGATTCCTTCGGCTGTATGGTTATCGGCCAGGAAAAGATGTGAATAATCGGGATCGAGATCATAGCCGGCATTGATAATGTTCTTGCAGTATGTAATGCATTCGGTATATTTTTCCGTTCCGATATATACCTCGGCATTCAGGTAGAGTTTGGCCAGAAGCACCCAGGCAGCGGCCTGATCGGCTTTTCCGTAATCGTTGGTACGGGGTGCCGGCAGCTGCGATTCGATATCGAGCAGTTCCTGTTCCACATATTCGAACAGGTCGGCGCGGCTGATCTGTTCCGGAAGGAAAGCCCCCACGTTGTCGTTTTCTGTAATAAAAGGAACGTTTCCGAACATATCGATGGCGTGATAATAGCTCAGGGCCCTGAGGAACCGTGCTTCGGCACGGTAGCCCCGAATGATTTCTTTTTCGGCCTCGCTGAAACCTCGTTCCGAAAGCTTTTCTTCCGTTGATTCCCTGAGGAATTCGTTGGCATAGGAAACCTGAAGGTAGATCCTGTTGTACATGGCCGTAATAAACTCATTCGATTCCGACCAGTCCTGTTCGTGGTAATCCCTCAGGTTCCCGTCGTTCCAGGCAATGACTGCCTCGTCGGTGGGCAGTTCCTGTGCTTTCCAGTACTGCCTGAGGTAAGTGGAGAAACCTTCGTCGATCCCTGAAATATCAGGCATCCCGGCGGGTCCCTGCTGTCCGCTGAGGGACAGTCCGGCGTAAACCTTGGCCAGTACCGAAGTATACCCGTCGAGGGTTTCGTACACGGTAGCCGAGGTGATTTCATCCGGGTCCAGGGGCACGGTGTCGAGGTCTTTGACACAGGAGGCCAGGACCAGGGCGAAAGCCAGGGCAACGGGTGTGAATAATTTTATATATGAAGTTTTCATTTTGCTATGGTTTTGAGGTTAAAATCCCAGGTTAACACCGAGCATGAAAATCATGGGCCTCGGATACATGTTGTTGTCTATCCCGCTGCTGATTTCCGGATCCATTCCCCTGTAACCGGTAATCAGGAACGGATTCTGTACGGTTCCGTAAACACGCATGTTTATTTTCCCGTCGAGCAGGCCTTTCAGGTTGTGTGCCAGAGTGATGTAATCCAGTCTGAAGAAGGAACCGTTTTCAATGTAATAGTCCGAGAAATATTTGGGGTTCTCGAATTCTGTTTCCAGCAGGTTCTTCGACTGATTATTCAGGTAACCGGTGGGCCAGTAAAGACCGTTGTAAGAAGCGCTGTTAGAGAACATGTTGTTGTACACATAGTTGCCCAGGTTGGCCCTGCCGGCAAAGCTGAACTCCCAGTTATTGTATACGAACGTGGAATTGATTCCCATAAACACATCGGGTGCGGCCTTGTGCAGCCTGTAGCGGTCTTCCACGGTGATCTGCCCGTCGCCGTCGCGGTCTACATACAGGCCTTCAATGGGTTTTCCGTTACTGTCGTATACCTGTTCCCATACAAAGAAGGAATACACGGGATACCCCACCGAATGGATCTGGATGGTGTTGCCCACACCACCCGAAATGCCGCCTACAAATACTCCTTTATACTTGGGGTCGTCTACCCGGGTCAGGCTGGTGATCTCGTTTTTATTATAAGTAATGTTATATCCGATATCCCAGTACATATTGGTTTTGGAAATGGGTTTTCCGTTGATGGTGAATTCGATTCCCCGGTTTGTGAGATTTCCCACGTTGGTGGTGATCTGGTTAGTGAAGTTGGTTCCGGCGGGGACCGGAATGGTATTGATCAGATCCACGGTTTCCCGGTGGTATACATCGAGTGTTCCTGTGATGCGGTTCTCCAGGAATCCGAAATCCAGGCCTGCATTATAGGTGGTCGTTTCCTCCCATTTCAGGTTAGCATCATATCCCTCAGGGCGGTAGGTATACACGAATTCATCTCCAAACTGGTAGCGGGCAGTGGGTTCACTGCGGGTATACCTGGCCAGGTAAGGATAGTCGTTGCTGGTGATATCCTGCTGGCCGGTTACTCCGTAACCCAGCCTGAGCTTCAGTTCGGAAAATATTCCCGCGTTCTGGATAAAGTTTTCGTTGAAAAGGTTCCAGGCAAAAGCCATCGAGGGGAACAAGCCCCAGCGGGTTTCCGGAGAGAATCTGGATGAACCGTCGTTCCGGAGGGTGAAGGTCAGCAGGTACCGGTCTTTCAGGGAGTAGTTCAATCGTCCGAAAAAGGATACCAGGAAGCTTTCTGTTTCATAGTCCGTGTCCTGGTTGACAATCGTTCCCCTGATGTTTTCCGAGTAAGTGGTACCCTGCCTCCAGAAATGCTGCCATTCATACCCGGCTGTGAAATCCACCCGGCCGATAGCGCCGAAGTCGTTTTTGTAGTTCAGGTACAGGTCGAAGAGTTCATTGGATTTCGACTGGGTATATACCCGGTCTTCACCGCCCCCGTTCAGTTCATCGTACAGCCAGGGAGCTTCCTCGGGAATGTAAACATAGCCGTCGCTTTCCGAACCGTCGTATCCCATGTTGATGTTAGCGGTGAGTTCGGGCAGAAAATGGAAATTGTATTCCAGCTGCATGAAGGCCATCATTCGGTTCACGGTCGACTGGTCATCGCGCATTTTCAGCATGGCCACCGGGTTGGAGGGGGCCAGCTTGTTGGGATTCCCATTTACGTCGGTCCAGGTGAAATATCCTCCGTATTCACTTTCCGGATCTTCTACCGGTTTAGTGGGATCAAAATGAATGGCTGACCCGATAGCGCCCCAGTCAGCAAACCGGTTTTTGATATTCATCCCTTTCAGGCTGAGGTTTACCTGCAGGTGATCGTCGAGGAAGGTGGGATTCAGGTTCAGGGAGCCGGTAAAACGGTCGAGTCCCGAAGTAAGCAAAATTCCTTTCTGGCCCGAATATCCCAGTGACACCCGGTAGGGAAGATTGAAAGCACTTCCGGAGAAGCTCAGGTTGTGGTCGTGCGAAACGGCTGTCTGGAAGATCTCATCCTGCCAGTTGGTGCTGGCATCGCCCAGCAAAGCAATGGCATCGGGATTGTCTGCATAGCGTTCCTGGATCAGATCGCGGAACTCGTCGGCTGAAAACACTTCAAACTGACTTGTCAGCACAGAGGCAGACACATAGCCGTCATAGTTGACCTGGAGTGGCCTGCCTATCTCTCCCTTCTTAGTAGTGATGATAATCACCCCATTGGAAGCCCTGGAACCGTAAATAGCGGTAGCCGAGGCATCCTTCAATACCGTAAAGGTTTCAATATCGTTGGGGTGAATGGTGTTGAGAGGGCTTCTCATACCGGCTATTTCGGTATTGTCTATCGGTATACCGTCGATCACGATCAGCGGATCGTTGCTGGCCGACATGGAAGAGCCCCCCCTGATCCTGATGGTAGCTGCGCCGCCGGGATCACCGCCCGAGCTGGTGATCTGTACACCGGCCAGCTTACCCGTGATAAGTTCTTCGGGGGTTACAATGGCTCCTCGGTTGAAGTCATCCGACCGGATGGACGTGATCGAGCCGGTGGCGTCTTCTTTTCTCACCGTTCCGTAACCGATCACCACCACCTCATCAAGGGCCTTTTCGTCGAATACCAGCTCTATATTGTATGGGCCGGGTCCTGTTACCTGCACTTCCCGGGTGATATAGCCAACAAAGGAAATGACCAGTACGGCATTCCTGTCGACATCCAGTGAAAAGTTCCCGCTTGTGCCGGTAATGGTCCCGTTGCTGGTACCTTTTTCCAGGATGCTGACTCCCTGCATGGGGAATCCGTCGGTTGCATCGGTGACCGTTCCTGTCACGGTAATCTGCTGTGCGTGAAGCATACCCGTGATGAACAGGCCACAGACGAACACCATCCATCTGAGATTTGATCTTTTTTTCATAGAAAAGGGTTTAGTTGTTAGGTTTGTTATGGTTATTCGTATATTTTGTGGTTCCTGGCTTCTGGGACAGGAATCTGTTCACAGCAAATTTATGAAATTAGGTTGTCGAAATCCAGTTTCAATGCGCTAATAGACAGTATTGTAACGCAATCGTTTCCGCAAACGTTTGCAATCGGGTCTCCGGGATGTCGGGAATGAAAGAATCGGTATTCCGGGAAAGAAAAATTTGGTTAATTTTATGTCAGGTTCAACACATGGATATCGAAATATGTTATACAGGCAATGAATGTTGGAAGGTCCTGAATTATTTGTTAAATTGAAAAAAAATCTGTGAGTAGCATGCGGGAAGGGCGCGTTACCATAAAAGATATAGCCCGGGAACTGGGGGTTTCTCCTTCTACCGTTTCCAGAGCGCTGAAGGACCATCCGGATATCAGTGCGGAAACAAAAAGAGCGGTAAAGGGACTGGCTGAAAAATACCATTATCAGCCCGATGCGATTGCACTCAGCCTGCGCAGCAGGCAGACCCGCACCATTGGAGTGGTGATCCCCGAAGTGGTGCATCATTTCTTCTCTTCCGTGATAAGCGGTATTGAAGATGTGGCCTATAACGCCGGATACCAAGTAATGATCACACAGTCGAACGAGAATTACGAAAGGGAAATGCGCAGCATCGAAACCCTGCTGAACAGCCGGGTGGACGGGATCCTGGTATCGGTATCAAAATACACTAACAATTTCGATCACCTCAAAAAAGTGCTTGAACAAGGCGTGCCACTGGTATTTTTCGACCGGGCCTGTGAAGAAATGGAGGTGGATCGTGTGGTGGTGGATGATTATTTCGGTGCTTTCCGTGCTGTGGAGCATCTGATTAAAATGGGTTGCAGGCGGATAGCCCATTTTGGCTCCACACAGCTGCTGACCATTGCACAGCAACGCCTGAACGGCTATATTTCCGCCCTGAACGAGAACGGTATGGAAGTTGAGGACGAACTGATTATCCAGTGCGATACCCTGCCACAGGCTCTGAAAATGACAGGGAAGGTGCTCGATCTGCCGGATCCGCCCGATGCCATCTTTGCGATCAATGACCTGACTGCGGCCGGTGCCATGAAGGTGATCAAGGAACGGGGATTGAGAATTCCCGAAGATATTGCCATTGTGGGATTTACCAACGGGCAGATAGCCCATCTTACCGATCCTCCGCTCACCTCTGTGGAACAGCACGGATATGACATGGGAAGGGAGGCCGCACGAATGCTTCTCGACCGGCTTACCCGGCCCGATACCGATTATCTGCCCAAGATCAAAATACTGAAAACCAGACTTGATATCAAGGCATCTTCCCTGAGGAAGAAATAACATCTTATGATATAACAACTTAACTATACAGGCATGAAGATCATTTCGCTGAAGGACGTGGAGAAAAAAAAGGTCAGTATGGAAGGGGCCGAAAAGGCATACAAGCAGGTTCCCCTTTCGCGAACGGACGGAGCCCCTCTTTATGCGTACCGGGTGTTCACCATCGAACCGGGGGGTTATACCCCTTATCACCGACATCCTTACGAACACATGAATTATATTATAGAAGGAGAAGGGGTTCTGGTGAATGAAACAGGAGAGAAGCAGCCCCTGAAAACAGGGGATTTTGCCCTGGTGATGCCCGATGAAAAGCACCAGTACCGGAATACTTCGTTTGACAGGCCCATGGTGATGATTTGCGGTGTGCCAAAGGAATTTGAATAGTTTTCAACAAGTCACCGTGTATAAAAATAAAAACAGGAAAGCATTTCCTGTTTTTATTTCCTTCTATCTTTGGGGCAATGAAAAATTTTTGCTGCCTTTGAGAAGACGGCCACAAAAGGAAGAACGACTGAAACGTACCCGGCGCATGACCATCATGCTGAATCCGCGGGAAACGGAAGCACTTAATACCTATTTTCGCCGGTACAAGGTTAGAAACCGGTCGAAGTTTATGAGGGAAGCCATTATTACCGCCGTTCTCAGGAAGTTCGATGAAGATTATCCTACCCTGTTCGAAAATGAATCTCCTACCCTGTTTGATTCGCAGGAATGAGATTTGTTTTCTTATTGATCCCTGAAAGGCCGGATTTTATCCGTTCTTAAATTCGCAAGTCTTATTTTCGTGGGTTATGCTTTCCATAATTACAACCATACTGCCTGGGCTGTCATAAAAGTCAGGAATAATTTAACCACGGAGGACACAAAAGGAATCACAAAGGATACAAAGAAATAGAAATCAGGAATATAGTTGTTTATCCTTTGTCTGAACGTTCCACCTGCCTGCCGGCCGGCAGGCGAACATGGAATTTTTTGTAGTTAGGAATGTTTTTGAAACAGCCCCCTGTGGCATTTTGCCTGGAATATTATCCATTACTATGAATACAGAATGGATATCATTCCGGGGAACCGGAAGATCACTTTGCCGGGGATTCCAGATTCAGTATTTTGTTGGTCTGCCTGCCGTCAACAATTTCTACCGAGTCGACCTTTGACAGGACAAAATAGGAAGATTTTTCCTTTTCGGCTTCCAGGTAATACTTACCGGGTTCCAGGTCTGTGAATGTGATTTCTCCGTAATCGTTGGTGAAGCCGCTTACCAGATATTCATATCCCTGAAATTGCTGCCAGGATTCATAGACCCACACCTCTACATTATTTTCTGCCATCCCCTCGTAGCGCGTGGTGATGAAAAGATCGCCGGAGGGGATCACTTCCGTTTTGCATCCGGCCAGGAGGGCAGGTAACAGCAACATCCATAAAAGGTTCCGTATTTTCATGATCTGGTGTTTTATGATTGTATACGAAAAAGAAAAAGAAAAAGATGCTTTCCGGAAAATAAATGGAGGTCTTTTTATTCTGCCGGCAGAGTCAGATAGAAAGAGGAACCCTGACCCGTTCTGCTTTTGACCCAGATCTTACCATTGTTTTTTTCTACAAACTGCCGGCACAGATACAGACCCAGGCCGGTTCCCGTTTCTCCGTCCGTTCCTCTGGTCCGTACCGTGCCTTCGGAGGAGAAGAGTTTTTTTCGGTGGGATTCGGGAATACCCACACCGGTATCCTGTACTTCCATCAGCACCTGTTTTTTTTGTGCCACGGCCGATATCCTGATTCTTCCCCCGGAACCGGTAAATTTCAGTGCATTGGATATCAGGTTGCGCAATACCACCGAGACCATCCGTTGGTCTGCCCTGATTCGGATGTCTTCGGGAATGTGTATTTCAAGCCTGATCCTTTTGGCTTCTGCCTGGGGTTTGAATACAGGCAGTATTTCGTCGAACAGGGAGTGGAGGTAGATCAGTGTGGGGGAAGGATCCATTCTGCCCTGCTGCAGGCTGCTCCATTGCAACAGATTGTCGAGCAACTGGAGCAGCTGCTCGGCTGAATTCCTGATGCGGAGGATGTGGGATTTTCTTTCCTCTTCGGTATAACCTGCGTAGTTATCATGCAGCAGTTCGGCGAATCCCAGCAGGGTATTGAACGGATTTTTCAGATCGTGTCCGATAATGGCAAACAACGTGTTGCTGGTACGGATGGAAGTTTCCAGTTGCCGGTTTTTGTTGCCGAGTTCGGTGAGCAGGAAATCCATTTCTTTTTTCTGGCGGGAAATCTCGGCGTGGGCTTTCCTGAGCGTCCGGTAACGGTTATAAATGACCATGAAAGCCAGGCTTCCCAGAACCGCTACTGCGATCAGGATATTTCTGATGATCATTTGCCGGGTCATTACCTTCCGGCTCGGTTTTTTTTCGTTTTCCAGGGAGGAGATTTCGTTTTTTTTTCTTTCCAGTATTTTCCTCACTTCCATACGGGCCAGGTCCAGCCGGTTCAACGAGTCGGTTAGTGTATCGTGCTTTCGTGAATATGTCAGGGCTTCCCGGTTATCCGAATGAACCAGCAGCTCACCGGCAGCATGGAAATGTTCCAGGGCGCTGTCGGGGAACTGGCGCTTCAGATAAGCCTGTCCCAGGAGATTGTGCGATTCAGCCCGGATGAAATTGGATTCTTTTCCTGACCGGCAGGCATTCAGCGTGAGCAATGACTGGTTGTAATGATCCCGGGCAAGCCGGTAAAGGCCAACCCGGAAGTGTACCAGCCCTATCTCATTGTAAAGGGATGCCAGGGAAGGAGCGGCAGGCATGAGGAGATGGTGATCGAGGCTTTTGAGAAATTCGTCCATGGCCTTTTCCGGATCTGCCGAATCGGCATACAGCCGTCCCATGCCCAGATGCATAAGGGCCTCTCCCTTGTTGGGATGGTCCGGATCGTTAATGCGGAGGAATAACCGGCAGCATTGCGCGGCCTTTTCGGGCACGTTGTCGCGGAACATACGGAAAAGGTTCTCCAACACCCGGTAATGGGATGTGTTCAATCGATTTTTTGCCAGCGCCAGGTGGAAGATTTGTTCCAGGCTGTCTGCAGGCAGCGAGGTTGTCACGGAAATCTTACCGGAAGACAATACCATCACTGCCAGGGTCCATATGGGGATGACGGAGGACCGAAGCATAGGGTTTGGGCTCTAGTATACAAAGATATAATTTGAATCCTACTTTCCATGCATATGCTATGCTTTTCAGCTGATTTTTTTCGAAAATGTTGCAGAAAAGTGTGAAAGAGGCAAAGAAATGAATATAAAGGAATATGGATCGGGAACACGAAGGCGGGAGAAATATGAATCCATGGATGTAGAATGAAAGTATTATTGAGGAGTGTGTTAAAAGAGAAGAATTCAACGCAATTATTTCAATGAGCCGTGTGTCCTGTCATGCCTGTAAGAGTCAGCAATCAGAAGGATGCATTCTTTAAAAACTACGTAGTAAGCTACGTAGACAACTACGTAGATGATCATCCGTCCCCCGGCAAGTGGCCGTTTTCATATAACCAGAATGTCAGGGAGATAGAGGTGGGGGCACGCAGGAACTATATGCCTAACCGGCGAAAGGGAAATTTTGTTGGGAAGTCTTTTCCTACCGATTCGGGCGGCCGGATAAAAGAACGGGTAAAAACCCGGTATTTACCGTGCGTTTTTCAGAAGATTTTCAGCCTGGTGCCAGTCATCCTCGGCTGTTCCGTAAATGCCTTTTGCTATGCGGTCGTGATAAATCTCGTCTGCTTTTCTCCTGACCTCTTCCTCGGTGGGAGCCGGTTTGCGTTCGGCAGCCAGGGGTTGTTGACCGGTCTTTTTTGCGCCAGGTGATTTTTTTGCAGCTCCGGTGGTTGGTTTAGGGGTTCTTTTTGCTGCCATGGTCGGGGTGTGTTGGTATGTCCCTGTAAATTTATGATAATAATGGATAAAACAAATATATTTACAGGGAAAAATCAGACCCTTTCATGCGGGAAAAAATTTCAGGGAGGAGACGGAAAAGAAAATATGTCGTACTGTCTGTTTCCATCAACCATACATAAACCAATGAATATGAAAAAAATACTTGCATTCGTCCTTTTCGGAGCCGGGCTCATGTTCCCCGCAGCAGCACAGGATATTACGGAGCTACCTCCGCCTCAGAAAACCGGAGGCATGCCTTTGATGGAAGCTCTTGCCACCCGGCGCACGGTACGCAGTTTCGACAGCCGCGACCTGTCGCCGCAGCAGATCTCCAACCTGCTGTGGGCGGCTTTCGGGATAAACCGCCCTGACGGGAAACGTACGGCCCCCAGCGCCAGGAATTTTCAGGAAAACGACCTGTACCTGCTGATGAAAAACGGAGTGTACCTTTACCGGCCTGAAACCCACACCCTGAAAAAACTGATGGATGAAGATATCCGTCACCTGGGAGGCACCCAGGATTTTGTGAAGGATGCGCCGCTCACGGTGGTGCTGATTGCCGACCTGGACCGGATGGGAGGAGCCGGTACGGGCACGGATCTGCAAACGGCCTATATCGATGCCGGATACATTTCACAGAATATTTACCTGTACTGTACCTCGGCCGGCCTTGCCACCGGGGCACGGGGACTGATCGACCGTGAGGCACTGGGTGCGGCCCTGCAGCTGAAGAACAGCCAGGCGATCATTATTGCCCACTGTGTGGGGTATGAGAAGTGAAGGCATGTTCAGGAAGGTATGGGAAGAAATGTGGTCTGAGCTGAGGATATATATAATATGAATGAATACGATATTAAATGGAACCTGAGGTTATGAGAAGGTATTTATTTCTTATTGCCGCAGGTTGGGGAATGATGGCGAATGTCACGGCTCAGACGGAGGGACGGATTCGGGTGGATGAGGATATTTTTCTGATCCCACTGGGTGATTCGGTATACATTCACGAAACCCGGCATGATTTGCCCCAGACCGGAAAATTTCCCTCGAACGGGATGGTCGTGATCCGAAACGGGGAAGCCGTGATGATCGATACGCCGATGGATAATGACAAAACCGAACGCCTGACCCGTTATATCCGCGAATCCCTGGGAGCTTCTCTTACCCTGCTGATCGCCGGGCATTTTCACGATGACAACATCGGGGGACTGGCGTACCTGCAACGGGCAGGAGTGAAATCGCTGGCCCTTGATCTGACGGTGAGAACATGCCGGGAACGGGGCCTCCCTGTCCCTCAGCAGGCCTTGCCGATTCGCTCCATCTCCATTTCAACGGCTAACCCCTGGTATGCCGGTTTTTCGGCCCCGGCCATTCCTTTGACAACATCACGGTATGGATGCCGGAGAGAAAGATCCTTTTCGGTGGCTGCCTGATCTGTTCTGCCGATGCGCAGGGACTGGGCAACCTCTCCGATGCCGTGGTGGAAGAATGGGATACTACAGTGGAAAAGATCTTGAAAACCTTTCCGGATATCCGGGTAGTGGTTCCCGGACACGGAGTCTGTGGCGGGGAAGAACTGCTGACCCATACCGTGGAACTGGTAAGGCGGTACAGGGACAACAGCCACGAATAATGAAGAAGAGACCTGCCCGCCAGGGTGTTTTTGCCATATTTTCACTACTTTACCAAAAAAATACCGCCTGTGTTCATAAGAATTTTCAACCTGTTGCTGGCAGGATTTGTCGTGCTGGCGGTATGCCGGGCACAGAACCTGCCCGGGAACCCTGAAGACAACCTTCCTTCCTACATCAGGCGCATCACGAATTTCGGTGAACGGGCCGATTTTTCACATGACGGCAGCAGGGTGCTGTTTGTGGAAAAAACCTTGTTTATGAAATCGATCTGGCTACCGGCGAGATCTATCTGATAACCGGCCATTTTTACCACGGGGGGTTCACCCGGGCGCTGTACCTGGCCAACGGCGATGTGCTGCATTCCGGATGCACCGGCTTTGATGCCGAACATCCCCACCTGAACCGGCAAGTAAAGGCTGAGCTCTGGGTGCTGGACAAAAGTTACCGGAAACCTCCGGTGTGATTGGGGACCAAGTGTTCTGAAGGTCCCGCCGTTTCGCGCACCGGCATGAAGATTTCCTGGACCGTGGCGCACACCCAGTACCCCGGAGAGATGGAAAAAGGACAGTATGTATTTTACCTGGCCGATATCGTATACCGGAAGGGGCTACCCGAACTGGCCAACCGGCGGCTGATTTTTGACAATACGGATACTCCGTACCGGGATATCGAGGTACAGAATTTTATCCCCCCGCATGAAAAGGAGATCACTTCGGATGACTTGGCCGGGGTGGGATATGGTATTTTCATTAAGGACCTGGAAGAAGCGGCGAAACAGGGGTGCCGGTAAGCGGTTCGATTGTGTTGTTTCGCCAGGGGGAGCTACGCAATCTGCGTGGATGCAGGACCGCAAAAAAAAATCCGCAGCCTTGCGGCTGCGGTCTTTCTTCTGTTGTTGTCCCGCCAGGGCTCGAACCTGGACTCTTCGGAACCAAAATCCGACGTGTTGCCAGTTACACCACGGGACAATGTTGGCAGGGACCTGCAAAATTAAAAAAAAAACGGCAACCGCAAATGATTTGTCCTCTGGCGGATATGATTTTATGCTCCAGGAAGCGGAGGAAAGGTCCCGGGGTCCGGACTGCCCAGGAACGGATACATCAGCCGGGACCTTTCTTCCGGTGCGGTTACGGGCTCAGAATAAGCTGTTCTTTACCCATGGTCCAGTATTTTCCGGGCAGCTCCCACCTTCTCATATCCCGGTCATTGTCAATATGCCACTGCAGAATGTCTTCCAGGCCCTCTTCCATATAGATTACGGTGCCTACGGGAATCCGTAGTCGGATATCCAGCTTCTGTGCCCTGAATTTTTCTCCTGCACCCGGGGTATAATAAGGATCGATGATGAGGTGCTTCCCTTCCAGGGACCAGCCGTATTCAATACTTTCGGCATGGACGGCAGCCAGTTCGCGGGTGTAGCCACGGGCTTCCTGCCGGAATTCCATCACAGCCTTTTCGTTGCCCGAGGGCAGAATGTCCAGTTCGGGCCGGATAAATAGGGTACGGTCGTCTACCACATAGGCCACGTCGTCGTCATCATCAAAGATCCATATTTCATTATCAGCAATGCCCATGTCGGCACGGGAACGCATATGAAGGAAGAGGGTGTCGCCGGGCGGGACATCCAGTACGGCGGTTCTTACAATGCGGTTTTCCCTGCGGAAATGACGAGCCTCGATGGCACTCAGGCTTACCAGGGTGATGGTGCTGATCAGCCAAAGGATGAAGGTGGTGAGTCCCAGCACCCGGTCGCGGGTACGGATCCGGAACATAAGCTTGATGCCTCCGTAAACCAGGGCTACCAGGGGGATCCCTACGGTCAGGGCCAGGCAAACCTGGATAACTGGCAGGTTAACCGGATCAAAGAAAATACCCAGGAAATGATTCAGGGAAAAGGAAGGGAGGTCCCAGCTCTGGATGGGGAACCAGGGAAAATGATGAAACAACAGGGTTACAAGGGCTGCCAGCGTCACTACCCCGGCTACCAGGAAAGAAAAGCCGATGAGTATCAGGAATGCTTTGAACAGGACTACGATCACCTGCCCCAGTCCATGAATGAACTGGTTCAGTCCGTTGGTGGTTTTCCGGTAAGCCCGGCTGTTCGGGATGTCTTGTACCCTTTCCTTTACCCGTTCGTATTCTTCCCTCACGGTGTGTTCAATGTTGGTGACTGTTACCGCTTTACCGCGCATTTCCAGTTTCTGGGCGGTGGTGCGGGCTTTGGGGATCACGATCCACAGGATGATATATACCAGCAGGCCGAATCCATGAAGAATGAACAGGAGGGCAAAGGCCAGCCGCAGCCACACGGGGTCGATCCCGAAATAGGCTCCCAGTCCGCCGCATACTCCGCCCAGCACCGAATTGTCGGAATCGCGGTACAGGCGCCTCGGACCGGCGTAAACCCGTGTTTCGGGTTCGCCCTCTTTTCCGTCTTCCGTGGCTTCAAAAATGTCTTCCGGTTCACCCATAATGCGGATTACTTCATGGATATCATCCAGGCTGATGACCTGTTTCTGTTCGTTTATTCTGGCCTGCAGCAATTCGGCAATCCGTGTTTCAATGTCGTCAATGATCTCTTTCCCTTCTGCCTGTCCGGCAAAATGGGTATTGATCTCCGTGAGGTATTCACGAAGGCGTGCGTAGGCGTCTTCGTCAATATGAAAGATCACCCCGCTTATATTGATTTTGATAGTAGGTCTCATGACATCTGTTTTTTTGGGGGTTATTTCTTCCGGATGAATTGAACGGCTTCAACCAGCTCGTTCCAGGCGGTATCCAGTTCGTTCAGGAATTCCCGCCCCTTGTCGGTCAGTTCATAATATTTCCGGGGAGGCCCCTGTGACGATTCTTCCCAGCGGTAGCTGAGCAGGCCGGCATTCTTCTGCCGGGTCAGCAGGGGATACAGGGTGCCTTCCACCACGATCATCCGGGCTTCTTTCAGTTCCCGGATGATATCGGAAGCATAACCGCTGTTCCTCGACAGGATGGAAAGGATGCAGTATTCCAGCACTCCTTTCTTCATCTGGGCTTTGGCGTTTTCTACGTTCATGGCAGCACGATTAAAGTGTATGACTATCTGGTTTTTCTGAAATTATTCCTTACCTCATTGAATTCTTCGCGTACGGTTTTGCCGAGGTTTTCAATGGTGACCGGTTCCCCGCGCATTTCCATTTTCTGTGCCCGGGTGCGTGCTTCAGGTACCACGATCCAGAGGATAATGTATACCAGCAATCCGCTTCCACCGGCAAAAGTGAAGATCACGAACAAAATGCGGAACAGCAGGGGATTGATATTGAAATAGGCCCCAAGTCCGCCGCAAACCCCACCCAGGATCCGGTCGTCGGGATTGCGGTAGATCCTTTTGTATCCTGATGTACGGTACTGCGGAGCCTTTTTCCCGGGGGAGGCTTCCTCCCCCGATTCTCCGATTTCATCGGGATCGCCCAGGATATTCATCATTTCCCTGACATCATTCAGGGTGGTCACCCGGTTTTTGTCGCCGGTTTTTTCCTGCAGCAGTTCGGCCATCCGGCGTTCAATATCATCCATAACTTCCTTGCGTTCCCCGGGATCGGTAAAATGGATCTCAATTCGTGTAAGATAGGCTTTCAGTTCTTCATAGGCATCCTCGTCGATATGGAAGACCTGTCCGCCCAGGTTGATGGTTAATGTCCGTTTCATGATGTATCCTTTTTATGTTTGGGTGAATATTTCAAATGATTCAGTTTTCAGCCAGATTCAAACGGGTATTTTGCGGCATGCCAGCTTTTCCCCGGAAAATGAGTCTTTTTCCGGTTGTCAGGATCAGGACTGGTATGACCTGGTATGCGGGCCATTTCAGGGCAAATACCATGAAGAAGGTGACATATTCATGATAGGGCGAATAAATTCCTGCCAGGAATTCCTGAATGACAAGAAATCTGGCATGTTCTTTTTCCACTGTCCGGAACCCGGTGGAAGACCTTTCACCGGCAGGGGGAAAAGGGGTCGGAATGTTATCCTCTGAAGCTACCTGATAATCTGCTGTATCCTGGCCGACCGGCACGGAAACCCCGGGAAACAGATGTAGGTTCTGGCCTGCGAGGGGAATCAGGCAGGAAAGAAGCCAGGCTGTCACCAGGGATGCCACTTTTTTCCGGTTGATCCCGGGGGAACCTGTATTTATTATTTTATAGTACATGGCCATACAATGAATACAACAATGCAAAGATATAATAATAAATTAGAACTATGCAATACATAGTACTGAAAAATTTAAAAAATAAACAGAACAAAGTGATAACATACTGGCAATCAGCATAAAAAAATTTTCATAATCTGTGGGGTTTGTGTTATTTTTGACGAAATCCCTGTGTTCGCTATGGAATGGAAAGGAATACTGAGAAAAATGAAGGGAGAACTGGTGCGTGACGCAAGCGGTCGTTCGTTGCCCGTGAAGTACGGTCTCCCGGTGGGAGACAGCATGCTGGATATGGATGGGTGGCCGGGCAGTGAAATCGAGCTAAGATATCTTGGAGAGATTTATTGTATCCGTTGCGGACGGAAAACCAAAACCAGCTTTGCTCAGGGGTACTGTTATCCCTGTTTTCTGAGTGCCCCCGAGACCGATGCCTGTGTACTGAAACCGGAGCTCTGCCGGGCCCATGAAGGGATTTCACGTGACATGGAGTGGTCAAAAGAACATTGCCTGATTGATCATTTTGTGTACCTGGCCCTGGTGAGCAGGGTAAAGGTGGGGGTGACCCGGCATACCCAGATCCCCGGCCGCTGGATTGACCAGGGGGCCTGGAAGGCCATCAGGCTGGCCCGTACACCCGACCGGCACACGGCCGGACTGATCGAGGTGGAGCTGAAGAGGTATTTTTCCGACAAGACCAACTGGCGTGATATGCTCAGGAATGTCCGTGACGAGACGGTGGATCTGGTTAGGGAAAAAAACCGGGCGGCTCAGTACCTTATTCCCCGTTACGAATCGTTCCTAACCGGGGATGACCGGACAGAGGAAATACAGTATCCTGTAAACAGGTATCCCGAAAAGGTGAAAGGCCTGAATCTGGAAAAAACCCCCGCTTACCGGGGTGTACTGGAAGGTGTCCGGGGGCAGTACCTGATCTTTTCCGACGGTACGGTGTTCAATGTTAGAAAGCATGGAGGGTACCTGGTATCACTTCGTCTGGAGGAATAATAGCATCAGGTATTTCCTTTTCATATCAACGGGAAAGTATATGGAAATCCAGAAGAAAAAATTCGTTTACAGCCTGATCATTCCGGGCTTGTTTGTTCTGCTGATCTGGGTGGTCCACCTGCTGAACACGACCCTCGAGCTTGATCTGGTATGGCTGGGTATTTTCCCCCGCCGGGCAGAAGGGTTGCCGGGGATCCTGACTTCCCCCCTGATACATGGCAACTGGAACCATTTGATTAACAATAGTATACCCATTCTTGTGCTTGGGGCCGGCATTTTCTATTTTTATTCCGATCTGGCCGGGAAGGTGTTGCTACTGACTTATTTGTTCACCGGCATCTGGGTGTGGGCGGCGGGTCGCCCTGCCTGGCATATCGGAGCCTCGGGGTTGATATACGGTATGGCTTCGTTTCTGTTCTTCAGCGGGATTATTCGCAGGTATGTTCCCCTGATGGCCATTTCCCTTCTGGTGATTTTCCTGTACGGAGGCATGGTATGGGGAATTTTTCCCCTGGAAAGCGGAATATCCTGGGAATCGCATTTGCTGGGTGCCGTGGCCGGATGGATCCTGGCCATTTATTTCAGGAAAGAAGGGCCCCAGAGGCCGGTGTACGAATGGGAGCTGGAAGAAGAAGAGAAAGAGTTTGACGAAGCTTACTGGGACCAGGTACTGGATGAACAGCTGGAAAAGAAGATGAAGAAAAAAAGAAAAAGAAATTTCTGGAGGGAATTTTTCGGTGATCCGTTTGAACCGAAAAAAGGCGAATAAGAATATCCGCGTGGCCACATAAAAAAACGCCGGGAGATAAAGCCGGCGTTTGGATCTGCTCCCCAGGCTGGACTCGAACCAGCGACCCTCTGATTAACAGTCAGATGCTCTAACCAACTGAGCTACTGAGGAATTTTATGCGTGGCAAAAATAATAGGTTTGCCCAAATAAAGCAATTTTTTTTCCAAAAATTCCTGGTATCCGCCCTTTATTGTCTGCTTTGTCGGGAAGACAGAAGGTCGTTATCTTTTCAGAGCATGGTGTTATTTTACTTCAGAAAAGAGTTACGAATGAATAAACTCTATATTTGTATTTTTTCATTAATTTTTTTGCACAGAAAGGTGGCAGGGAACAGTTAAATGCAGCGATTATGAAAAAGATCATTGGTATAGGGAATGCCCTGGTGGATATTTTGATCAGGATGAAAGACGAATCACTGCTTGAAGAATTCAGCATTCCCAAAGCGAGCATGCAGCTGGTCGACCGTGAATTATCGGCCAGGATACTCAAAGCGGCCTCGGGGATGGACATGACCATGGCATCCGGCGGATCGGCAGCCAACACCATTCACGGACTGGCCAGGCTCGGGGTGGAAACGGGGTTTATCGGCTGTACGGGTCACGATAGCTATGGTGAATTTTTCAGGAAAGATATGGGGATACACGGTATTCATACCATACTTCTGGAGGGAAAACAGGAAACCGGTCGCGCCGTGGTACTGGTAACGCCCGATTCGGAAAGAACTTTTGCTACTTTTCTGGGGTCGGCGGTCGAACTGAAAGCCCGGGACATTCGGGCGGAATATTTTAAAGGGTACGATCTGTTATACCTGGAAGGCTATCTGGTGCAGAATTATGATCTGGTGGAAAAGGTGGTGAAGGTTGCCCGCGAAACAGGACTTAAGATATGCATCGATCTGGCCAGCTACAATGTGGTGGAAGGCAACCGGGAGTTTTTGCAGGGTATAATTAACAGCGGGGCGGATATGGTTTTTGCCAATGAAGAAGAAGCGACGGCGCTGACCGGTGGAACGACAGCCGAAACCGCCGAATGGCTGGCGGCCCGTTGTGAGCTGGCGGTTATTAAAATGGGACCGCGTGGCTCGGTGATTCGTTCAGGGAAAGAGACCGTCCGGATAGGAATTACTGAAGCTCAGGTGATCGATACCACCGGAGCGGGGGACCTGTATGCTTCCGGATTCCTTTACGGTCTTGTGCACCGTCTTCCGCTATCCCGTTGTGGTTCCATTGGGGCCATGCTGGCTTCGAAGATCATTGAACAGGTGGGAACGAAAATGGAAGAAGAAAACTGGGAAGAGGTAAGGGGGGAAATCCGTTTAATCAGTTGAAACAGGATCTCCGTATTAAGGTGTATCCGGATTTCATTGTGCCGGTCTTTCACGAAAGCGATTTCCCCTGTTTCCGCAGACGGTTCCGGGTTCACTTCAATTTTTTCGGGTAAATCCAGGGTAAAAATCAGCGGTATATTCCCTTTGTGGGGGTTGGGGCTGTGATAGATCCCCCGGAGTTCCAGGCTGTAAGGTTGTGTTTCAGCCTCCAGTTCTACGGTTATGTTGATGTGGTCATAAATCCCCTGTGGGATATCGAATATTAACGGAGGTTCGGGAGTAACTGTGGCCAGATCGGCCAGTAGGGTGATTCAAAATCCGAATCGAAAAAAACATTGGTTCCCGTTTTCCGGCACCCCTCATAGGATATCTGGCCAATATTCATTTTCCCTTCATGGAACTCGAGGTAATTCTGGCTTTTTTCCCCTGATGTGTTCCCCGTTACATCCATGGAGAAGGTGAATGCCACCTGAACCGGTTTGGTCCATTCCTCCTTGGTGCAGGAATGAAACAACATGCCGGGAATCAGCAGGAGCATGGGTAACAGTATTCTCATAGGCATAACCTTTTTACACGTATTAGACGAAAAAACCGGCGAAAAGGTTGGGACTGACTGGAGTCCAGAATCAGAACAATCCGTGCAGTTCGGCGTTAATTTTATCGATTATGGCCCTGAGATGTTCGGGATTGCTGGGGAAATCGTAATCGTCGGCCTGGATGACCAGCATTTTCCCCAGGTTATACGACTCGGCCCACGCTTCGTATCTTTCGTTCAGTCTTTTCAGGTAATCCAGCCGGATATTGTTTTCGTACTTTCTGCCCCGTTTCTGGATCTGATTTACCAGGGTGGGTACCGATGCCCTGAGGTAGAGGATCAGATCGGGTGGCTGAATAAGGGAGCTCATGAGGTTGAACAGAGTAAAATAATTCTCGAAGTCGCGGGTAGACATCAATCCCATGGAATGGAGGTTGGGAGCAAAGATGTAGGCATCTTCATAGATGGTACGGTCCTGGATTACCGATTTCCCGCTGTTTCTGATTTCTACGATCTGGTTAAACCGGCTGTTGAGAAAATAGATCTGCAGGTTGAACGACCATCGCTGCATGTCTTCGTAGAAATCATTCAGGTACGGATTGTCATCCACATCCTCATAATGGGCTTCCCATCCATAGTGTTTTGAAAGCAAACCGGCCAGGGTTGTTTTTCCCGACCCGATGTTCCCTGCGATGGCGATGTGCATATTCAGAAAGTTTTTATATTTAGCTTGTTCCGGGAATCACCGTGGATTTCCGGGTTTGTGTTTCAGGCAGACAATAAATATAATGGATTTATCTTAATTGGCATGATTCGTTCCGGTTCTTTTTGATCAGGAAAAAAACGGAAACGGCTGTCGGGATTTGAGCAGGTGGATGGGGAAGATACCTTCTCTGATCCCCCGGAATTTATCTGAAAGGCATCAGGTCATTTCCCGGTGGATATCGAGCAGTTCTTCCACATATTTCCGGGAGTTGGAAAGCCGGGGCACTTTGTTTTGCCCGCCCAGCTTATTGTGGTTGTTGAACCATTTATAGAACACACCTGGTTTTACTGAATGTACCCTGGGCAGGTCGAGGGTGATGTTTTTGTACCGTTTTGCTTCGTAGTCGGAGTTGAGCGACATTAGGGCATGGTCGAGCAATTCGGTGAAGTAGGCAAGGTTTTCGGGTTCTTTTTCGAATTCGATGACCCATTCGTGCGCTCCTTTGGTATCATTGGTCATAAAGACGGGGCAGGCCGAGTATTCCCTGATCAGTGCCCCTGTTTTTTCACAGGCGATATGCAGGGCTTTTTCGGCATTATCAATCATGACTTCTTCTCCGAAGGCATTGATAAAATGCCGGGTACGGCCGGAAATTTTTATTTTATGCGGGAACAGGGAGGTAAAAACCACCGTATCGCCGATAACGTAACGCCAAAGGCCGGAATTGGTAGAGATCACCATGGCATAATTTTGCCCGGTTTCCACCTCACCGATATGCAGGGCGGGAGGATTTTCATCCGTCAGGTTTTCCAGGGGGATGAATTCATAAAATATCCCGTAATCGAGCATTAGCAACATGGAATCGTCGTCCAGGTCGTCCTGTATGCCAAAGAATCCCTCGGAAGCGTTGTAGGTTTCCATGTATTTCATATCGGGCGAAGGGATCAGCATTTCGAATTGTTTTCGGTAGGGAATGAAGCTGACCCCTCCGTGCGTAAAGAGTTCCAGGTTTGGCCAGATTTCCAGGATATTCTTTTTGCCGCTTTTTTCGAGCATGTATTTCAGAAGAACGAGTGTCCACGAAGGCACTCCGGCCAGGTTGGTAACATTTTCATGGAAGGTGGCTTGGTATATTTTTTCAAGCTTTTCTTCCCATTCTTCCAGCAGGGCGATATCGTCACAGGGTGTTTTGATGAAGCTGACCCAGAAGGGGAGGTTCTGGATGAGAATGGCTGAAAGGTCGCCGTAATATGACTGGTTGCTGAAATTGTTGATCCGGCGGCTTCCTCCCAGTGCAAGTGCTTTCCCCTGCATGATGGAGGTTTCGGGATAATTTTGTGTATGAATAGCAATGATGTCCTTTCCTCCCCGGAAATGGCATTCTTCCAGTGCTTCCTTGCTTACCGGAATGTATTTGCTTTTATCGTTGGTAGTTCCCGACGACCGGGCAAACCATTTTATTTCACCAGGCCAGAGCAAATTCTCCTCTCCCAGCCGCAGGCGGTTTACAAAGGGTTTGATATTCTCGTAGTATTGTAACGGGACCCTTTTTCGGTAATCCTCGATGGTTTTGATCGATTCGTACCCGTATTTTTTGCCCCATTCCGTATTTTTTGCCCTCGCCAGGAGCTTGAATAATATTTCCTGCTGAACATCAAAGGGGTACTTACGGAACAGTTCGATCTGGTAATGCCTTTTGATGTTAAACCAGGATATAATGGAGTTTATCAGCGGCATAAGACAATATTATGGTCACTCCCGGAGCTTCACAGGCAAAGGTATGGAATATTTGGCAATTCGGTTCGTACGGGGCTAAATCTGTTCCGGCATTCTTGCGGCGGCTTCTATCAGTTGCTCTTCAGGACGGGCAAAGCACAGGCGGAGTAAAAACTGGTTGTAATAGTCGTGGTGGAATACGGAAAGGGGCAGGACCAGAATACCTTTTTTTTCCAGCAGGTATTCTGCGAATTCGGTATCCTTCTGTTTGGAAACCTGTTCAAAATCAAGAAGTATAAAGAATGTCCCCAACGGTCGGATGATTTTGAAGCCGGTTTTTTTAAGCTGGTCGATAAAAAAATTGCGTTTATTTTCGTAGAACTGAGATACGGCAACCGGGGAAAATTCTCCGTTCAGGTAATCGGACAGGGCGTACTGGAAGGGGACGGTGGCAGAATGGATCTGAAACTGTTGCTTTCTCCTGAATTTTTCCATGAGTGAAGAAGGGCCGGCACAGTAACCGATTTTCCATCCTGACACATGGAAACTTTTTCCGAAGGAGGAAATAATCAGGCTGTTTTCAGCCAGGGAGGGGAAACGTGCCACGCTCTGGTGTTCAAAATCTTCGTAGATGAGGTATTCAAAAACCTCATCGCTGATCACCCGGATACGTGTTCCCTGTATGATCTTTTGCAGCCTTTCCATATCGAAAGAAGAAAGGATGGTTCCTGTGGGATTATGAGGAGTGTTAATGATAATCAGCCGGGTGCGGCTGTTGATCATTTTTTGCACCTCTTCCCAGTCGATACGGAAATGGCACTTTTTCAGGGTAATATATGCCGGTCTTCCGCCGTTGGAAAGGATGGCGGGGACATAGGTTTCATGAGCAGGCTCAAACACAATCACTTCATCGCCTTCTTCCACCAGGGCGGATATGGCGGTATGCATTCCCTGGGTTCCGCCTGCCGTAACGGTAATTTCGGTTTCCGGGTCATAGGAGTGGGAATACATTTGATTAAGCCGGGAGGCAATGGATTGCCGGAGTGGCAGGATCCCTTCGCAGGGAGCCCGCAGGTTACTGCTGGTCTGTACATATTTCAGGGCATGCCTGATCAGAGCAGCAGGTGGATCGAAAGTCGGATATTCCCTGCCCAGATCGATAACATGGGCTTCGTTGGCCCGGGCATACAACTGGTCAACAAAAGCAGCTCCTTTTTCGGTAGGATTAGCAGCGCTCATGTAGTGGGTATGCTGAAAAAAACGGATAAAATTTACAACGAAGATTGTTTGGAAGCAGTATTTTTTGACGAACCGGTACTTTTCTGGGATTAATGGAAGAGTTCCTTCATGATTTGAACGGAACGCACTTCTCCCATGCCCTCAATATGTAAGCGGTAATAATTCAGCAACTGTTCCAGCATATTTCTCCGGAAATGACCGTTCCGGCCCGGATCGAACGGTTTGTGCAGGGAAGACAACAACAGGTTGTTCAGCAGGCGGCTTTCGTCTGGCTGTAAATAATGGGGATGAGCGGGAGGAGATTCGGTAAAAGAACCCTCCCTCAGGTCGAAATATTTCCTGGCCTGTGAAAAATTATTATTTGGGAAGAACCCCAGAAAACGTGTGTAATGCACCAGGAAAATCAGGTGGAACCATAGAAACTTCTCGCGGATCAGATCGAAATAATGAATGCTGTTCTGCAGGAATTCGAACAGGGGAGGGTTGGGTTCTTCCTCCTGCAGGGTACGGTATAAAATTTCTCCCAGAAACAGTGCCACGGTACTTTTTCTGATGTCGTAAGGAATGGAGTGAAATATGATCAGTGGTTTCAGTTCCTTCAGGTGTTGTATTTCACGTGAAGCTTTGTGGTATACCTCCATTTCAATCATGAACAGGGGTTGAAGTAAGCCGGCGGTTAAGGGTGTTTTTTTTCGGCGCGGAATTCTTATCAGGAACGACTGCCTCCCGTGCAACTCGGTATATATTTGAGCGATAAGACGTGAGTCGCTGTATTTGATATGGTGCAGGACAATGCCTTTTGTTTTGACCAGCATGTTTTTTCAAAACTGTATTCAAAGTAAATATCTGACCGGTGAATCTGCAATTCTTTTTGCCTTTCCGCAGAAAAAATCACTGTGGATAAAAATTTTTACTTTTACAGAAAACGAACATTTATGGATATCCGACCAGACGAAGAACTGATCAAGAGGATTAAGAAACTGGCCAAGCAAAACCAGGAATTGGAGGAAGTGATTAAGAAGCTTCAGAAGGAGAATGAAAAGCTGAGGCGGCAGAATGAAAAACATAAAGCTTTGCTTGAATCACTTTCTACGGAAGAGATTGCCAGAGGTTTGCGAAGTCTGGAAAAAACCCGCTCCCTGAAGTTTGAAATGGCAACGGTACTGTTTGCCGGCATTCAGGGTTTCAGAGGGATTGCCGGTGCACAGGATTCGGAAGCCATGATGGATGAACTGGACGAGATATTTTTCCATTTCGATAATATTGTATCCAAATATAACATTGAGAAGATCAAGACCATTGGAGATGCCTATATGTGTGCCGGAGGCATTCCGCAGAAGAATATTACCAACCCCATCGATGTGGTGATGGCTGCCCTGGAGATGCAGCAATATTTGAAAATGCACCGGGAAAGGCGATCCAGTGAAGGGAAGAATTACTGGCAACTGCAGCTGGGAGTGCATACCGGGCCGGTTACGGCTCAGGCTATGGGCAAATCGAAAATCAGCTATGATATCAAAGGGGATACCGTCAATACCGCCACAAGGCTCCAGTCGGCCGGTGTGCCCGGGGAGGTTCTGATATCGGTATTCACCTATGAATTGGTTAAGGAGTTCTTTGTGTGTGAATATTACGGGAAAATGCCGGTAAAGTACAAGGGGGATCTGGATATGTTCACTGTCAGGGGGCTGAGGCCGGAATTTTCTGAAAACGAAGACGGGATTACTCCCAACAAGCAGTTCTATATAAAATTCGGACTGATCCAGTTTACCGATATACAGGAAGTGATACTGGATAAGCTTGAGAAAGAGCTTCCTTCCTGTCTGTATTATCATAATGTGAAGCATACCGTAGATGTGGTAACTGAAGTGGAACTGATCGGGTGGGCGGAAGGCTGCTCGGATGAAGAGATCCTGTTGTTAAAAACGGCCGCCCTGTTTCATGATGCAGGGCATACCGTACAGTACGACAATCATGAATATTACGGAACGGTCATGGCCCGGGAAATGCTGCCCGCTTATCATTATACACCCGAACAGATTGACAGGATATGTGAGATTATTATGGCTACCCAGTTACCTCCGAAGCCGAAAAATCTGCTTGAAAAGATCATCTGTGATTCCGATCTGGATTATCTTGGGCGAAGTGATTTCATTCCGGTCTCCAACACATTGTACAGGGAATTGAAGGAACAGAACAAGATCGGCAGCCTGAACGACTGGAACAAGCTGCAGATCAAATTTATTTCAGGGCATCAGTATTTTACAAAAACAGCAAGGAGTTTACGGGAGGTGAACAAGCAAAAACAGATTGAAAGGATCAGGCAGTTGATCAATGAGGATTAGTGAATAAACAGGAGCTTGGTCACATGGGTGAGTGATCCGTCCTTATTCGTCAGGAATACCAGGTATACACCGGTACGGACCTTTTCACCCCGGAGATTCTTCCCGTTCCAGGTAGCCTGTCCTCCCACCGAACGGGTTTCATACACCAGCTCGCCGGCAATATCGGTGATCTTAACCCAGGTATCTTCCACCAGTCCCGTAATGGTGATTGGTCCAGTGAAATTTTCCCGTATCGGGTTGGGGAATACGTATACATTTGAGAAATAATCGGCCGGTCCGGTGGCATCGCCCCGGTATGAAACCAGGCCTTTTGACGTGGCAAAAAATACTTCACCGCTCTGGTCATCCACCCCGATGCTGAGAATATGGTTGGAGAAAAGCGGACTGTTATCAGTTGTGAAATGAGCAACCTCCCTGGTTCCATCGGGCGAAACCAAATAAGCTCCGCTTTGCAGGGTACCCAGCCATTTTCTGTTGCCTCCGTCTACTGCAATGGAAGTAATGGTTTCATTGCCCAGCAGGTAATCTGCCAGACCGGGTGTTTCTCCCGGGATCTTGATGCGGCTGGCATAGAAATGATCGCCTGAAAATACCTGTTCCGGATTGTAATATACCACAGGACCCCTGGATGAACCAATCCAGATGTTCCCGTCACGGTCTTCTGCCATGGAAAACACATCGCCGGTGATGGTGCTCCCTGTTTCATCCTGCAGGCTGAATTTCCGGGTCAGATCATCGTCTGTATTTTCTGGAGTATTCATGTCGTTGAAAGCGAACAAACCGTATCCTCTGGGCAGAAGGATCCATTTGTGCCCTTCCCTGGTTACCAGGATATCGCCCAGGGTAGGGGCGTCGATGGGGTAATCCAGTCCTTTCCATCCTTCCGGGGTCAGCACGGAAACGGGCTGGCTGACACCCGAATTCGTTACCCAGAGATTTCCTCCCCGGTCTATGGCCATTCCGCCGATCCGGATGTATTTTTCGCCGGGTATAACGCTCAGCAGGGTGCTGTTTTCCTCGTTGTAGATATTCAGCAACTGGTTTCCGCGGTATTCCAGAATGCCGTAACCCCAGGAGGCTGCCCAGAAATGACCGGGGTCGGCCGGATCGATCAGGGTTCGTACAATATCCCTGACAGAATAATTGATCATGCTTTTCCACTGTTCTTCATGGAAGGCATAAACTGCTCCGTTGAGAAACACATTGTTCCATGCGGCATCCAGGCCACCGCCCGACACGTATACCTGTCCGGAACGGGCTGCCACATGCCAGGCGTCAGATGTAAGGGGACCGTTGGGCATAAACTGCTGCGAAGTGCCGTCGGGCAGGCGGTGAATCATACCCTGTCCGTTATCGGCAATCCACAGCGAGAGGTCTTCTCCGGGAACCGCATCGGCGGGGTGGATGGTTCCCGGACCGTATGCATCGACAGTTGTTGCCAGCTGTCCTGCGTCATTGAAAAACCTGATACCGTCTGAGGTAACAAGAAGAAACTGCCCGCTGGCCGTCCGTGCCTGCCTGACATTTATTCCGCTGCCCAGGATATTCCAGGAACCTTCCCTGTAAAGGAATATGATATCTTCCTCTCCGCTTTCCCTTACAGCCATGATGGAGTTGTTCAAAGAAAGAACAAAAGAATAGGTGGCTTCCGGTTCGGGCAAACCGGGGAGGGGTTCCCAAACGGCATAATTGATCAGATTGGGATCGTCTTTTGCGGCACGAAGAATTCCTGTTGTTGTGGCCGCGTACAGGAAAATTCCGTCAGCGGCCATTTGAAACACTTCCAGAGGAGAGCCCTGCGGGCCTATGTAATAGGTATCTCTGATCTCCCTTTTGTCGGGATCCATGACCACAATCCCGAAACCCGTCGAAAGATACAGGTAGGGTGGGACATACAGAGCGTGATGGATCTGTTTGTTTCCCGTAAGACCGGTATATCTTTTGATATCGGCCAGATTGTGAATTTCGCCGTTGACGATCAGGTCAATATTCCCGTTTTCATAACCCACAAACAGGAGGTTTTTTTCGGGGATATATTCGAAGCAACTGATATCCATATCGTTCAATCCATGCACCCGGGAGAGTTTTTCCACAGAATGGTAGGTATGATGGTAACTGAACAGGGCATTTTTTGTTGCGGCCCAGGTGCGGTTTGGGGTCAGGGCTATTCTGAAGGGTTCATTATACGGAAGATGATCGCGCCACTGACCGGGAGCGATCTGTGCCGGTAGTGCTATGCAAATGCCCCAGAGCAAGGCCGCGGAAACACCTGTTTTGAAGGTAATTTTCAATGAATGGTTTTGTTCTTCTGATAGAACTGCCATGAGGCAGGTTTTATTATACGGTCCATTCAGAGGTTTTTCCTGATGTGAGAAATTCCTGCAATTTTCTGAAGGCTTCTCCACGGTGACTGATCCGGTTTTTTTCCTGCAGATTCATTTCGGCAAAGGATCTGTTCTTTCCTTCGGGGAGGAAGATGGGGTCATACCCGAATCCGCTTTCACCCCGGGGACTTTCAAGGATCGTTCCCCGGATTTTTCCTTCAAAAAAGTATTCCCGTCCTTCCATGATCAGGGCGATGACTGTTCGGAAACACGCATCACGTCCGGTAATTCCTTTCATCAGGCGAAGCACTTTTTCCATGTTGGCCCGGTAGGAGGATTCCTGATCGTGGAAAGGACCTTCCTCTGCCGCATACCGGGCGGAAAAAACCCCGGGAGCACCTCCCAGGGCTTTAATTTCCAGACCTGTGTCATCGGCGAAGCAGTTCAGGCCTGTTCTCTCATATACATAACGGGCTTTGGCCAGGGCATTTTCCTCCAGGCTGGGGTATGGTTCGGGAATATCGCCGGTAATTCCTGTTTCCCGAAGGCCGGCCACTTCATAGCCGGGCCCCAGCATGTGTTTTATTTCCCGTAGTTTATGCTCATTGTTGGTGGCAAAAACAAGTTTCATTCCCATATCTTCGCACAGTATATCGGCCGGCAGGTGGCCGGGTTCCCCGCAGGGGGAACCCGGTTTCCCTATTGGGCCTGTATCCACACTTTTGATGTTCCGATTTTTTCCGGATCCGGATCTGCATCGCGGTTGGCCCGTGCGTAATTGGGAATGGCGGTGAGCGGACTACCGTCAGCCCAGGTTCCGTGAAGTGTGATCACCCCGTGCAGCAGGTCGGGGTTCCAGCGGGTGGTCCATCCGTTTTCACCTACCGGCTGGTCGATATCAGGCTGGTCGGCTTCTTCCACATTATAGATCAGCGGTCCGTACCGGAAGGTCACCTGCCCGCGTGTGGCTTCGATTTTATCGATCGGAATGATTTTTTGTATTTCCAGAGGCAATTCGAATGTTATTTCATCTCCCGGTTTCCAGACCCTTCGTATTTCGGTATAGCCAAGCACGGGATCGGCTTCAAAGGCTTTTCCGTTCACTGTAAGTGACAGGAGGCCTTTTACTTCGGGTTCGGGATGGTACAGTTCACTGGTAGTGCGGTTGGGATTCCTGATAAATACCGAGAATTCTGTGCTTTCCCGGGGATTAACGGTGATGCTGACTTTCCCATTCCAGGGATAATCCGTTTTCTGTACCATTTCGACATCTGTTCCGGCCACTTTTTCCACCACCACGGTAGAGCCATTAAAGAGATTGACATAAATACCGTCGTCTCCCTTCATATAAGTCCAGGTGGGGATCATGAGCAGGGTCCTGGGAATATTCCCCACGCAGCACGGACAAACATGCCAGGGATAGCGTGCGGTGTTCGTAATGAGGGGATTGGTATAGGTATAATTTTTTCCTTCCAGGTCAAGGGATCCCAGCAGGGCGTTGTACATGGTTTCCTCATAGAGGTCGGCATATTTGGCGTCGTGATAGGCCAGGTTCATTTTGTACTGGAAAAAGATTAGTCCGCAGCTCGAACAGGATTCGCAATACGCCCGGTGGCGAAGGGAATAGTTGGGACCAAAGCCTTCCGAGGTTTCTCCGCTGCCAATGCCTCCGGTTACATAATACTTTTTGTTGACAATATTGTCCCATAGCGATATGACCGCACTCTGGTAATCGATATCTCCTGTTTCCGCAGCCACATCGGCCATACCCGAATAGCTGTACACGGCCCGTACGGCATGCCCCACCGCTTCGTATTGCTGTTGCACGGGAACGTGACTCTGGCTGTATTCGTTTCCGCCACCGCGACAATCGAGCAGGAATTTGGCCAGTTCAATGTAGCTGTCGCCCCTGCCGTTGCCCTCCATGTCATTCACAAAACGGCCGAAGCGTACCAGGGCCTGCTCCATTTCCTGATGTTCGTCCCACCATTCTTTTTTATCCGGGCCTATGTTATCTACCCAGCAATCGGCCAGTTTCTTGGCGGCATCGTACAGCCGGGTGTCGGTGCCATTGGTCAGGGTGTAATGGTTGATCGCCGACTCAATGAAATAACCCGCCACATATCCTTCATGGGCAGTCCGGTTAGCTTCTTCCCAGCGGTTTTTCCAGCGGGATGTATCGCGGAGAGTGTAGGCGGTGTGCAGGTATCCGTCAGGTTCCTGGGCAGCCAGGATGATGGGGATCCATTCTTCCAGTTTCCTTTTCATCATTTCCTGGGCTTGAATTATTTCAGGATCACCCTTTGGATCGACCATCAGGGCCAGACACATGGATTCGACGGTTTGATGTACCCAGGCATTGGAAAATACATATCCCTTGTGCCTGCCATGAGGTTCCCCTCGCAGGGCTTTGGCGGCCTCAATGAAATTATCCAGTCCACCCTGTCCGATTTCCAGGTCGGTTCTTTCAATCTGTGAGATACAATGAGGGATCCAGTTAACAATAATGGCCTTGATCCGGTCGTTCCACAGGGGATTATCTACAGAATATTTTTTTGTGTAGACCACGTCGAGCCTTTCTTCGGGCGGAGGGTTCACGGCTTTAACAAGGAGTTCAGAAAATCCCTTCTGGCGGTTTTCTCTGGCAGTCAGACGCAGGACATATTCTCCCGGCTCAGAAAATGTTGCCGTAGTGACCGGATCGCGGCGGTTTTCAAAAATTACTTTTCCCGGACCGGACACCTTGCTCCATGTAAACTTATCAACCGGGGTCACCGATTTTGCGCTGCCTGACAGGTATGTTTTCCCGCCGGTAATGACACTGCGGTCAACACCGGCTGAAACGATCGGAGCACAGGGAGGTGAATTTTCCGTTTTATAAACGATCCATTCCAGCACATTGGTGGGGAAGGAATAGGCGGAATCTGTTTCCAAACGGAGCATGGTGGTTTCCACCTCATCAAAGGTGATGTTGTTGAATGATTTGTTTTCGACGGTAATTTCTGAAACATTCTTTACAGGAACAAAGTTCTTCCCGTCCCAGTATTTTACGGCATATTCCTTTGGAAGAGGGAATATACTGTCGTAATCGAAAAGAAACAGTGAGATTTCATCGGTGGTTACAGGCTGGTCCCAGGTATACTGTATCCACTGGGCCGATGGTGGTCTCCGCCGGCGGAAGCGCCTCATGCGCTGATCCACTTCCATGGGGGTGAGCCCATCGTTCAGCCAGTTCATGTTCCTTCCGTACCGGAAGCTGGAGGAAGGTTCAGCAATAACGGCCAGGTTAATTATTTCATCGCTTTTTTCCCGTTGCGCACAGGATGCCGCAAGAACAAGGGGAATAAGAAACAGAAAGGTTTTGTAATATTTCATCATAATTGGTATGAATGGATTGAAAAAAACAAGTCATCTTTTGCTGATTCATAGCCGGGCCTGATCTATCGGGAGAAAGAATGTTTGCCAGTTCCATAAGGGCAATAGATCCCGGCAGGGGGGAGATGCCGTATCAGCGGAACATTCCGGGAAAGTAATCTGAACAACGACAAACCCGGCATGCGCTTTTACCCGCCCATCGCTGAGAAACCTCCCGAAATAAACAGTTCGGACCTGGGGTTGATGCACATAACAGGTATTTTGGCAGTGTTGGCAATGATCTTCTGTTCTTCGGCTCCAAGCACGTAATCTGCCAGCCCGATATCACGGGTGGTCATGACCAGGATCAGATCGGCATGAATATCATGGGCAAACTGGATGGTTTCGGCATAGAATTTTTTCTTTCCCGGGGCGGTGTGAATATCGTATTCGATGTTTTTGGAATTAAGGTATTTTTTAGTAAAGGTCAGGTTCGACATAACCCGGGTACGGAATGCCTTGTCTTTGATGTCCTGTTTGAATATGTAGAACTTGCATTTATAATATTGTGCTAGATAATTCACCCAGATATTCTTTTCTTTTGTTTCCTTCCTGAAGTCGACTGGGAATACCACTTTTTCGAACTTGCCGGTAGTGGGAGGTTCCTGCACAATAACAAAAGGCACTTTTGAACTTACGATCACTTTCAGCGCCCAGGAGCCTGTCAGTTTTTGCATCCCCCTGATTCCATGAGTTCCCATGATGACCAGGTTGGCATCCACCTCAGAGGCAACTTCTCCGATGGTAGTAAAAATACTGCCCGGCCGCACCATTATGTTTGGTTTAATGTAGTGATGCTCAAAAGTATCATTTGCAATTTTGTGACATTTTTTTTCGGCCTCCGGTATTTCGTCTTCGTCTTTTACGATGTGAAGGAGGGTGATTTCATTTTTCATAGTTTTTGCCACCTTCACGGCATGCTCCAGAGCATAACCCCCAACCACTGTGAAGTCGGTCGGGACCAGGATGGTCTTCTTCTTTTCCATATAGATCAGATTAAGGGGAAATAATATGATTAGAACCTAATAATTGTTTTATTTTTGATACGAAAGAATGAACTTTTCCAATTTATGAATTTTCTCCCTAATACGCATCAACTGAAACGGTTTTTTTTCATACTGGCCTTCGGGTGTATGTTTTTTGAAGTTTATGGATGGGTTGCAGGGATTCATTCTCCGGTTATTTCGAATGATGCTTTTCTTGCCCGGATGAACAGGCCGTTTTATTCTACACATCTGGCTTATCTGTTGTATGCCGTTCTGGGGTTGTTGCTGTTGTTGGCTTTTTTCAGGGGATGGTCCTACCGATTTGCCCGGGAACGGTTCAGGCTCGAGAAAATCATCAATGAACGGACAGAGGAAATGATCAGGGAAAAGGACAAAACGGAAAAGCTTTTATCCAACGTATTGCCAAAGGATACGGCCCATGAATTGAAGATGACAGGCAAGGCTACGAGGAAGAAATACAATATGGTAACGGTTTTATTCAGTGATATTCAGGGATTTACCCAGATATCCGAACAAATGAATCCTGAAGTATTAATTGATGAACTGGACCGGATTTTTTTCCATTTCGATTCGGTCATGGAAAAATACAATATAGAGAAGATCAAAACCATTGGTGATGCCTACATGTGTGCCGGAGGTATTCCCGAGAAGAATTGCACCAACCCGGTGGATGTGGTGATGGCTGCTCTGGAAATGCAGAAGTACATTACCGAACTGCAGGAGAAATCGGAACAACTGGGCAAGAAATTCTGGGATATCCGGATCGGTATTCATACGGGTTCTGTCATTGCCGGTGTGGTTGGTCAGAAGAAACTGTCGTACGATATATGGGGAGATACGGTCAATACGGCCAGCAGGATGGAATCGAGCGGAGAACCCGGGAAAATCAATATCTCCGGCTCAACCTATGCCTTTGTCAAAGATTTTTTTATCTGTGAGTACCGGGGGAAAATGCCGGTAAAATACAAAGGGGAAATTGATATGTATTTTGTTAAGGGCATCCGTCCGGAACTGGCGCGTGAAGCCGACGGTGCCCCCAATGAAAATTTCCTGATCCAATTGCAGACATTGAGACTGAATGACCTGGAAAATGAAATTGTCAGGAGGTTCGAAACGGCTACAGGGATTAAGCTGTATTTTCATACGGTGAAACATACCCTGCAGGTGTATACCCAGGCTGAGCTTCTGGGGAGGGCTTACGGAATTCCCCTTCCGGATATGCTGATATTGCGTACGGCCGCCTTGATACACGATATCGGAATGCTGGAGGATTATTTCCGGCATCCGGAAGCAGGTTGTGAAATGGCCCGGGATATTTTATCCAGGTATAAGTATGATCCTGCACAAATTGAAAAAATATGCCGGCTGATCATGTCGTTGCATGACACCAGTCCGCCCGGTGAATTGCTGGAACAGATCCTGCATGATGCAGAGTATGATTATGTGGGACGGGTTGATTTCATTCCCCTCTGTCTGGAATTATACAGAGAGGAATTGGCCTATGGTAAGGCAGGTCTTTTTGAGGAATGGAAACAACATCAGATGGAATTTCTGAGCTCTCACCGGTTTTATACGGGTATTGCAGAACGATTAAGGGAAGTGAAAAAGGAAAAACAACTGGCTTCCCTTCGTGAGCTGAAATGGCAGGAATGACAGCTGCCTTATGACATTCTTTTTTTCTTGACGGATCATAAGGAAAAATTTACCTTCGCAAAGGATTTTAAAATACTTCATAAAATGGAAATCTCCGAATGGAAAAAATTGCCTTTTGGTTACAGAAAAACGAACTATAACGTACGTTGCTATTACCGGAACGGGGAATGGGGAGGCCTGGAATTATCCTCTTCGGAATATGTTCCGATTCACATTGCTGCTACCAGCCTGCATTACGGGCAGGAAGCATTCGAAGGTATGAAAGCTTACATGGGGAAAGATGGCAAAATCAGGGTGTTCAGGTGGAGGGACAATGCTGCGCGGCTGAAGAGTTCGGCTGAAGGGATACGTATGGCGGTAGTGCCCGAATCACTGTTCCGCGATGCTGTATTCACTGCTATTCGCATGAACCGGGAATTTATCCCTCCTCACGGGTCAGGCGCCTCTCTGTATATTCGCCCCCTGTTGATTGGTACGGGACCTGAAGTGGGAGTGAAACCCTCGGGAGAATATCTGTTTATGGTTTTTGTTACGCCCGTGGGTCCCTATTTCAAAGAAGGGATGAAACCGGTTGAAATGATGATCTACAGGGATTGTGACCGTGCCGCTCCCCTGGGAACTGGGAATATCAAGGTGGGTGGAAACTATGCTGCCAGCCTCAGAGCCATTGAGGCTGCCCATCAGGCCGGATATTCCAATGTGGTTTTTCTGGATGCCAGAGAAAAAAAATATATTGATGAATGCGGACCTGCTAATTTTTTTGGGATCAGGGATAACACCTACATTACCCCCGATTCGCCTTCCATACTTCCCTCCATTACCAATAAAAGCCTGATCAGGATTGCTGAAGATATGGGTCTGAAAACGGAAAGAAGGAAGGTCCCCGTGGAAGAACTCGCGCTTTTTGAGGAAGCCGGAGCCTGTGGAACAGCTGCTGTTATTTCTCCTATCAAGAAAATTGCAGACCCGGTTATGAACAGGGAATATGTGATCGGAGACGGGAATCCCGGCAAAATTACACTCCGGTTGTATGAAAAACTGACGGGGATACAAACAGGGGATGAACCTGACCCTTACGGATGGATTGAGTTTGTTGAATAAGGGATTTCCCGGGTACCCGGCATGCCAGGATAAAGTTTTAACCGGCAGGGAAGATTATTTCATATATTTGCCGGGGTAATTGCAGCACATGAAAGCAAACGATTCAACCATTACCAGGAGAAGGCTGAGAAGCTCTTCCCTCACAGCTATTATCAGTATATCCCTGGTATTGCTGCTGATTGGTCTGATCGGGCTTCTTTTGCTCAATTCCAGTAAGCTGGCAGGTTATGTAAAAGAGAACATCAGTCTTTCCCTGATCCTTCGAGAAAGTGCAAGAGAAGTGGATATCATCAGGCTCCAGAAAAATCTGGATGCTTCAGGGTATGTGAAATCAACGGAATATGTATCACAGGAAAGGGCCGCCAGGGAGTTACAGCAAGAACTGGGGGAAGATTTCGTCGATTTTCTGGGCTACAACCCTCTGCCGGCCTCCATCGATGTATACCTGCATGCCCCTTATGCCAATCCCGACAGTATTGCCTGGATTGAACGGGAGCTGGCGGAAGATGAACTGGTGCAGGAAGTGTTTTACCAGAAATCTCTCATTCATCTGGTGCATGAAAATGTTCGGAAGATCAGCCTGATCCTGTTGCTTTTCAGTGTGATGCTTTTTCTTATTGCCCTTACCCTGATAAACAATACCATCAGGATCTCGATCTATGCCAAGCGTTTTCTGATCAATACCATGCAACTGGTGGGGGCTCAGCGATCTTTTATCAGAAGGCCTTTCCTCGCCAGAAGCGTTATTCAGGGGCTGGTGGCAGGATTGCTGGCCTGTGGCTTACTTTCGGGAGGGATATACATGGTACATCAGGAATTCAGTGAGATGCTGGCCTTTACCGATTACTATATGATCCTGATCCTTTTTGCAGGTATTTTATTCCTGGGCGTGGTAATTAACTGGATTTCCACTTATTTTGCGGTCAATAAATATTTAAATATGAAGACCGACAAACTGTATTATTAATAATTCATTCAGGTATGGCTAAAAAGCAATCCGAAAAAACCAGAAAAGCTGATTTTGCCTTCAGAAAGGAAAACTATATTCTACTGGCTGCCGGTTTTGGCATTATTATTATAGGATTCCTGCTGATGATGGGTGGAAAGTCAAATGATCCGGATGTGTTCAGCGAAGAGATCTTCAGTTTCAGGCGCATTACCCTGGCACCCCTTGTTGTATTGCTGGGCTTTGCCATTGAACTGGTGGCTATTATGTATAAACCAAAACCTCCTGAGGAAAAATAAAGGGATTGCGGGATAGCGCCTCTGTTTTATTGCCTTATATTCACTTTTACAAATTATGGAGTGGTATGAAGCCCTGATCCTGGGTATTTTGCAGGGTTTAACAGAATTTCTGCCTGTGAGCAGCAGCGGACACCTGGAGCTTGGGAATGTCCTTTTCAGAACGGAGCTGGAACAGAACCTCACTTTCACCATCGTGGTTCATGCTGCTACCGTACTGAGTACTCTGGTGGTATTCCGGAAGGATATTTATCAGCTGCTCATTGGCTTTTTCAGGTTTCACTGGAATGCTGAAGCAAAATATGTGGTGTATATTTTTTTATCCATGATCCCAATAGGTATTGCGGGCCTGTTGTTCTGGCGTCAGTTAGAAAGACTTTTCAACGGAAATACTCTTTTTGTGGGTTTCATGTTGTGGATTACCGCTTTGTTGTTGTTACTTTCGGTGAAGATCCGTCCTAAACCGGGCGAAATGAATGCCTGGAGGGCCCTGCTCATGGGGATGGCACAGGCATTTGCTGCAATGCCGGGAATTTCGCGTTCCGGAGCTACCATATCCACGGGACTCATAGCCGGGGTTTCCCGTGAAGAGGTTACCCGTTTTTCCTTTTTAATGGTACTGCCCCCGGTGATAGGGATCAATTTGGTGGATATTTTTACAAATGTCAGAGGGACATCTGTTCAGGAAAGTTTTTCCGTACTAGGGATCGGTTTTATAGGCGCTTTTCTGTCAGGACTGCTGGCCTGCGCCTGGATGATACGGCTGGTGAAAAAAGGGAAATTAATTTATTTTTCTGTGTATTGTTTTGCCATTGGTACGTTGGCTATTATTTTGTCATTCTTATGAAAAATGCCGGCAGAAATTTTGATTTTGAAAGCGGCGAATTCCTGTTGTTTGATAAACCTTATGGATGGACTTCTTTCGATCTGGTCGGTAAGGTAAGAAACCTCATTACACGGCAACTGGGGATCAGAAAGCTGAAGGTGGGGCATGCAGGAACACTAGATCCTCTGGCTACTGGGCTCATGATTGTCTGTACGGGGAAATTCACTAAGAAAATACTGGAATTCCAGGGATTAGACAAAAGGTATATCGCCACCCTTGAACTGGGGAAAACCACGCCTTCTTTTGATCTGGAAACGGAATTTGACGGCGAGTATGATTATTCATTTGTTACCAGAGAGGGAGTTGAAAAACAGCTGGAACATTTTTGCGGAGAACAGGAGCAGATCCCGCCGGTGTATTCAGCCAAATATGTGAACGGAGAAAGAGCCTATGAATATGCAAGGAAAGGAAAAAAGGTGGAAATGAAACCATCGGTTATTCGGATTCATCATATGAAGCTGGTGGAATATCATCTTCCCCTGGTGACTCTGGATATATTATGCAGCAAAGGCACCTATATCCGGTCACTGGTGAGAGATATCGGGAAAGGGCTGGATACGGGTGCCTACCTCAAAGAACTTGTCAGAACCGCCATTGGGCCATACGAGCTGAAGAATGCGATGAGCATCGAATTTTTTAAAAAAGTGTTGCAAAACATATAACCAATAGACTAAATTTGCGTAAAAAGGACCACTTTTTTGTTGTGTATAGAAGACTACTTAAATATTAGGGAGAAAAAAGTATGAAATTATCGCAGTATAAGTATCATTTGCCTGAGGAACTGATTGCCAAATATCCCGCCAAAAACAGGGACGAATCCCGCTTAATGGTATTACACAGGGATACCGGAAAGATTGAGCACCGGATATTCAAGGAAATTATTGATTATTTCTCGGAGAAGGATGTCATGGTGTTTAATAATACCAAGGTTTTTCCTGCGCGTTTATTCGGGAACAAAGAAAAAACCGGTGCCGAAATAGAAGTTTTCCTGTTACGGGAACTGAACCGCGAACAGCGTTTGTGGGATGTGCTGGTGGATCCTGCCCGGAAGATCCGGATCGGCAACAAATTATATTTCGGGGAGAACGATGTGTTGGTGGCGGAAGTGATAGATAATACCACCAGCAGGGGAAGAACCCTTCGGTTTCTGTACGACGGGCCCTACGAGGAATTTAAAAAAACCCTTTATTCACTGGGAGAAACCCCTTTGCCCAAATTCATCCGCAGAGAAGTGGAACCTGCCGATCAGGAAAGGTACCAGACCGTATATGCTAAACATGAAGGGGCAGTGGCTGCCCCCACGGCCGGCATGCATTTTAGCCGGGAGCTTTTAAAGAGACTGGAAATCAAAGGGATAGAATTTGCTTTCATAACCCTGCACGTGGGACTGGGAAATTTCCGCACGGTGGATGTGGAAGACCTGACCAAGCATAAAATGGATTCGGAACGGATCCTGATCAGCGGGGAAGCGGTCCAAATTGTGAACCGTGCCAAGGAAATGCAGAAAAATATCTGTGCGGTGGGTACCACTGTCCTTCGTACACTGGAAAGTTCGGTATCGACCACGGGCATGCTGAAACCCTATGACGGATGGACCAATAAGTTCATATTTCCTCCCTATGAATTCAGTGTGCCCAACCGCATGGTATCCAATTTCCATCTGCCTTTTTCAACCCTGCTTATGATGGTATCGGCCTTTGCCGGATATGAGTTTCTTTTTGAAGCCTATGATGTGGCCATTAAAAAGAAATACCGGTTTGGCACCTATGGTGATGCCATGTTGATTTTGTAACAGCGCGGCTGGTATTTACCAAGTTCATACAGATCGTCGTGTAAATTTATTGACAGGTACCCTGCGGGAGATTCCTTACCCTCAGCAGTGAGCGGAATAATGGACCGGATCTACCAGTTCACGGTATTTGTATACGATTTGTTTGAAATCTTCCCAGGTTTCCCTTTTTAGGTTCGGATTCCTGAGCAGGGCGGCGGGATGGTATACCGGCATCGCCAGCCGGTTGTTCCAGGTAATCCATTTCCCTCTTTCCCGGCTGATCCGGGCCTCCGGATTGATCAGTCCGTGCAGGGCCGTTGAGCCCAGCAATACAATGATCGGCGGATCGATCAGTTCGATTTGCTTCAGCAGATAGGGTAAACAGGCAGCCCGTTCCGAGGGTGTCGGCACCCTGTTTTGCGGGGGACGGCATTTGACAATGTTCCCGATAAACACATGATCTTTCCGGTTGAACCCGCAGGCTGCCAGTATCTTATCCAGTAACTGCCCCGACCTCCCCACAAAAGGCAATCCCTGCCTGTCTTCATCCGCTCCGGGGCCTTCCCCAATCAGCATGATCCTGGCCTTTGGATTTCCCATGCCGAACACCGGATTTTTCCGGCTGGCGTGGAGTGGACAACGCGTACAATGCAGTACTTCCTGCCGGAGCCGTTCGAATTCTTCTTCCATCACTTTTTGTTATATCCTGTAAAAGTAAAAAATTTATGAAGCATCAAAAAAATGGTCGGATTGGTCAAATAATCGGTTCGTTCCGTCAATTATGTGAACTTTTGAGGAATATTGTCGTAAAAACAATATATTCAGGCGATTGAAACTGTAAGAAGAGGAGGATAACAGGTTCGGTAGCGGAAATACGGGAAAGCTGATTTATGTAGTCATGGACAAATTGTTATATTAAAGGATTTTAATTATTTTGAAGACCGTATATTAAACTGTTGATTGCAAGGGAAATAATAATCAGTGCCGATACCATGACCATGCAACCAAAAGGAGCAATTATGTGTCCATTGAATGACATGCAGGGTGATGGTGGTAAGCTGATATTTTTATAGAGAAAATCCCGGCCCCTGAAGGCGGGGATATGTTTTTACCTTCAGGGAAGGTATGGATCGATGTATAAAGATATTCTTCTTTTTCCTTGTACTGATTTTGTCGGTAAATAATAGCTATTCCCAGTGGCTGAGCGGGTATTCCCACCGGAAGAAGATTGTGATCGACCATACACAGGTGGCTGCAGATCTGACCGATTTCCCTGTTCTGGTAAATATTACCGATACAGAACTGGCCTCCGAAGCCAACGGGGGATATGTGACCAGCAACCAGGGATATGACATACAATTCTCACAGGACCATGTCAACACCCTGGATCATCAGATTGATCTGTATGATGGTGTTTCAGGTCAACTGGTTGTTTGGATACGGATTCCCTCTTTAAGTTCAACCACCGATACAGAATTTTACCTTTACTACGGGAATTCCTCCATTACCTCACCCACTTCTACTTCGGATACATGGGATTCAAACTACATGGGAATTTGGCATTTTACCAACAACGATTTCGATAATGCAACCGTTTATAATAACTCTGCGAGTAATAATAATACTACCAGTGTTGCTTCCATATTAGGAACAGGCAGGGATTTTAATGGCATGGATGCCTTTCTCAGTATTCCCGATGCCGACAATCTGAATATGGATGACGAAGATCGGGTTACTGTCCAGACCTGGTTGAGAAAAAGCAGTGCGCAGAGCGGATGGATTGCCATTTGCCAGAAATCGGACTATTCATACAACCTGCAGTTTTCAGACGGGAATAAACCCACCCTGACAATTTATGATAACAATTTCCGGTTAGCTACTTCCAACGAAAAACTTTTAAATGATACATGGTATCATTTGGCCGGTACGTTTGACGGCGGGATTGTACGTATATACGTTAATGGGGTTGAGGCTGGCAACACTTCTGCAAGTGAAATTAAATCGACCCCTTATGGTGTTGGAATTGGGGAGAATTTGGAAAAAACCGGCAGATACTTTCACGGACAGATGGATGAGGTGAGAATTTCCAATACGGCTCGATCTGAAGATTGGATTCTTACCGAATACAGAAACCAGTCCGATCCATCTTCTTTTTACCGGATTGAAGAAAGCAATAATGATCCTTGCAATGCCACGGAACTCACAGTAGGTCTTTCCTGCAATTTCAGTTATTTTTCAAATAAATACGCCGATGATTCAGGAATACCCGATCCCGGCTGTAACTGGACAGCCGGTGATAAGGATGTCTGGTTTCATCTTACCGCCCCTTCATCCGGACAATTACACATTGATGCGGAAGCGGGAACACTGACCAACGGTTCCATGGCTGTTTACCAGGGGAATTGTTCTTCTCTTACCCTTATTACATGCGATGATGATTATCACGGGGCAGGTCTGATGCCCTATCTGGAATTAACCGGTCTGACACCGGGCGAAGACCTGTGGATCAGGTTCTGGGGAAATTCAGGAACTTCGGGCACCTTCGGCCTGTGTGCTTACAATCCGTGTCCGGAAATTTTCACAGTAACAGGTGGAGGCAGTTTTTGTCCGGATGCGGTGAATGGGTCGGTTACCCTGGCCGGCTCTCAGACAGGATCGAATTTTGAGTACCGTCTGTACAAAAACGGCGTGGTATACGGAACTATGCAAACCGGGACGGGAGGTCCCCTGAACTGGACCGGATTACCGGAGGGAACTTACCGGGTAAGAGCTCTCAATACAAATACCGGATGCCAGCAATGGATGGACGGCAGTGCCGAAGTCAGTCTGAAAGACCAACCCCTGGTTACCCTGGGCTATGCCTACCGGAAAACCCTGACCATAGATGGATTCAAAATTGCCGGGACTCTGAATGATTTTCCTGTGCTGGTGAAGCTGGAGAATGATGCGAATCTTCAGGCCCATGTGGAAAATGTCAACGGATACGATATTGTGTTTTCCGACCAGAACGGAAATCGGTTGTTTCATGATCTCGAAAGCTACGATGCGGGGACAGGAACCCTGATTGCATGGGTACGTATTCCTGAATTGCAGGCTGGGGTAGATTATTCTTTTTATATGT
>Ga0190344_1000061_pt1 | contig 70702 bp, 102 predicted proteins | sample 48721323_MG_FD_161662 | JGI IMG/M metagenome (GOLD analysis project Ga0190344, IMG submission 161662) | Hydrothermal vent microbial mat bacterial communities from Southern Trench, Guaymas Basin, Mexico - 4872-13-2-3_MG | ecosystem: Environmental > Aquatic > Marine > Hydrothermal vents >... | reverse complement strand
TATTTCTCCATTTCCCAGAACTCATCTTCAGTAATTCTATGTCAATCATCGTTATTCTCATAGACAACTTCTAAGTTATAATGACCAGTTGAAAAGTCTCTTGATAGTCCAGTCTCAAATCTTCAACCAATAAGCTTGTCATCAAAGAAGGCTTTTATCCAAAGCTCATCACCAATAACACCAGCCCACAATGTTTTACCAATAACATTATCCATGTCATGTTGATAATACATTAGACCATTCCAAGTCTCAAAATAATCATCAATAGTTTCTTCATCCCATGCTCTGATATCTATTTTATATCAGTTCATATTCAGCTCTCCAGTACTGATAACACCTTCAACATAAGTTGTTCAAGATGGTATAAGATCCCTAAACTCTTCTGGAATCTCTTCGATAGAGTTTGTATGTTTTTTACATGAGAACTTTGTAAATCAACCATTTTTATTAATATACTCCTTCCTCTCATTCTTCGTCAATGCTTTGAGCTCCTGTAGGTTCTTGAGCTGTCTTAGGTTTTTCATTAGATCACATAATAGATAAAGATGTAGCTTGATAATATTCGTCTAGTCTTTTGTCTTTACTTGGCTGCATATCCAATAGTTCCTTTCACTCATTCGGAGTAATTAGACCCGCTGATATCCATTCTTTTATTATTTCTGTTTCTGATTTGATGTCTTTATATAGTTCATTACTTAGCTTGAATGTATATGGTATTTCTCAAATGAACCTTTCATACTCCATTAACATTCCATCTTCTATTCTCTTTGAATATACTTCAATTTGACTATTAGCATTTTTGAGTGTGAGAGAGTCCATCTCAGAAAATGATCAACCCGTATCCTTCATATAAGAAAGCAACCTTAGATCAAATCATAGTATAATACCAGCTTCCTTGTGAGCAAATAATCTCTGATTGATAAGATCAAGATCCTTGTGACTCATTTCTAATATTTTGATATCATCAATGAATGTTGATGCTAGTGGTTTGCTACTTTGCTTATTACCTCAGTGATTTTCCTGAATTATCTTTTTAAACTCTTTTACTTGATCTTGTGATTTTATTTTACTTTTATCAAGCATATAGACTATATTTGGCATTGCATTATTCCTAAAGAACACCAGCTGTCTATTTCCAATTGCTTGATCAGAAAGTGCATCTATAATAATACTTTCTATTTGAGACTGTCCGTATATTGGATTATCAAGGTCTTCAAATATAATATAATCTACTACTGTTGATGGTGCAAATGTTTCTATTCATCTAAATGTATATTTCATTGGTTTTCAATATGAGTCTGGTTCTATATTTATATATCTGCTATCAAGTATTTTTATTTTTGATTCTTTAATTGCCTTCCCTGTTCCATTCATTACATCAACTGTAGAGAATTTCTGACCAGCTCATAGCATCATTCCAAATGAACGATATATATAATTATATAAACTAGGAGTAGAAAAGAAATAATTTGCTCTTTCAAGAACCTCTCTTCCTATAGCATCCTTTTCAACATCAACTATGTTTCCATCACTATCTTTTAGTTGTATTCAGTTTGCACCAACTCTATTTGATAATAGTTTCCAAGCTGCACTAACAATTACATTTTTCTTCATAATAAAGAAAGAATCTTTTTTGCTTGTCTTTATTGTTCATAGATCAACTAAATTATTTGTGAAGCTGAAATCTGAAGAGAATAGATCATTGCTTGAATGATAATTATCTTGTTTATTATTTGTATTGGTTATGTTTTTGACCCAATCTAGTATTTTCATATACAAAAAAACGCCAATATAAATATATATATCGGCGACGAGCCCTGGGAGGGATTTTTGTTATACTCGCCGCCAACCCAAGTTCCCAGGCTTACGATAACGGAAAGTAATAAACACTTTATACTGCTTTTACAATATAATGCAAGCTATTTTGAATTTCAGCTTTACTTTTGTTAAAAAAGTACATCAATTCATCACTCTTGATCTATCGAGTGCATGAAGGCATCTGCAAGATCATCTTCATTTCAATCTTCTCAAGTAAATTCTATTAATTGATCAATAAGCTCTTCTGTTCACTCTGCAAAAAATACTTGTTTTCTCTGGAATATCCCCTCATGCTCCTTCATTCTTGTTAGCTTATCTTTACTTGTATTTGATTTGTCTACTGCAAGATCTCTTCTTATAAGTCAATCTGCAAAGTATTGTCATCAGTTATTCTTCTCAACCACAATACGACTTACATTCCATTTTTTATATAGATTCTCAACTATTTGTTCAGCTGTATTCTGTTTTTTCTTTACTCAAGTTAGCTTCAAACAATATAAAACATAATAATACATAACTCAAGAAACATTTTTATGACCAGTAACAACAAGTCAGAAAGCATCTGAAGCATCTTTTGTAGAAAATGCAGGATCACATCCCATTCTTATATAGTCAAAATCTTTTGCATTTCAGTATTTTATCATTTCATAATCAATTATAGTCTCTCATGGCATCATTGGAGTTCAAACCCAGTTCTGAATATAGTTGGATCATTCTTCTCTTTGCTTACTTTCAAGTGAAGTAACCATATTTCACTTTACGTGTTCTACTTCCATTTCTTCATCGGTATTTACAAACCTTTCCCATATAGGAGTTCAAGATTTCTTTCCCTTTTCTCAGTAAATAAATGTTTCAAATACAATCCGTTTTTTATTTACTCTTGCTGCTTCTCTTTGTGATGGATTTCTTCCATGTTGTCTAATAACATTTCATAATCGAATAACTTGTCAATTACTATCCATTCATCAGAAAATCTCTTGTCTGATAAAAATAAGATCATCATTAATAATTCTACGATTTTTTGTATTCTTTGTATTATCAATATCATCAAATAGAACGTGATCTGGTCTTACAAATCAAAGCTCTTTATGATTATAAAGTTCTCCCCTTAGACTTTCTCCCATTCCAAAAGCCTTTACTTTTATTCAGTTTGTAGTTGTAAATTCTGAAATACTCTTTTCACTCATAAAGTCTTCATCTGTTTGTAACTTCTTTTTTTGAAATAATCTTCAAAAGTCTTCATCTATTTTTTCATTAGAAAATAGTTCATTAGCAATAATAAAGTTTAAAGCCTTTGCCTTCTTTGCATCATTGCAAACATTACAAATAAAGTAACATTTTTTATAACAGATCTTCCATATCTCAAAGGCAATTCAAAGTATTGTTGTTTTAGCACTTTCCCTATGACCTTCACAGTAAATATTCATTGTTCTCTGTGCTTCGTTACATCGTTCTTTATGATACTTCGCCATTTTCTTATAACGAAGATGTTTAGAAAAATAATATATTACAAAAAAGTAAAATGATTTCTCACCCGTATGAATTCTCAATTCTTTACTTGATGTAATCTCTTTGATATCCATTATGTATCTCTTCACTCATCATCTAAATATTCTTCATCTTGAGTCTCTTCTTGTTCTTCTTCTTTTCAAAAAATGTTCTCCCAAGCTCATTCTTTATAATTCATTGTACCAGAAAAGTGGCTTGTAGGTTTCATACTATTTTATCATAAATAAAAAAATGAGATTACCAAGTCATATCGCTTGATCAAATCTCATCTATTTCTTCAACTATTTTTTTCCAGAGGCTATAAATAGAAACATCTTCCGTTTCTTCTAGAAAGGCAATAAATTCTTTTACTGAGACATCTTTATGACATCTTCATTTTGTAAAGGACATTATAATCTCGCACATATTCTTCAATGTGCGACCTCTTTTATCTCTTCGTTTTTTATTCCTTGAGGGTTTGATCATAAAATCTGTATAAATATACAGACATCAATTACAAGACAATTTTCTATCCTTTCACTACTGCAAGTGGTGTTAGTTCTACAACTATATCAACTAAGTCTTTCTGTTCTTCCATTACTATGTCTATATCTTTGTATGCAGACGGAGCTTCATCAAGATCACTTGTATGCCTTATCCCATGAATAACTCACAAGTCATCTAGTATCTTCTTTTCTGCTTCGAGATCAAGCGACCTTTGAGCATCTTTTCTTCACATCTTCCTTCCAGCTCAGTGACTACATGACATAAAACTATCTCTATTTCATATTCCCCTAACAATATATGATTTAGTTCATTGACTTCATGGAATGATTCCAATCTCTCCATCCTTTGCACTTGTTGCACCCTTTCTATGAACTCGAACATTTTTACCTCAGTGATTTTCTAATCTTGCATAATTGTGTGCTATATTAATTATATCATCTGGTATACATCAAAGCTCAGTAACCATTCAATCTTTTGTAAGACCCTCTAGAAAACACAGTAAGACTCTCTCCATCATTAGTCTTCTATTTGCAAAAGCAAAGTCTACACAATACTGCATCTCTCTAATATAGTTTTGTCCTTCTTCTGTCTCTACTGGAAGGAAAGCTAAGTCCTTATTGAAAAGACAATGCCATTTCTCATTCTGTTCTATTGCAATTTTGTTGTAGTGGTCTGCAACTTGCTTACCTAAGTTTCTACTACCTGAATGAATCATAATCCAAATATAACCATCTGATCATTTTTGTATTTCTATAAAATGATTTCAACCTCAAAGTGTTCATAATGAGTACAATGACTTTTCAAACTCCCTATCAACAATAGGTGTTTTATAATCACAACAATCAATTATTGCAGGAGTTAGTCCTGCATCCTGTTTTTCTTTATGTTTATTGAATCAAACAGGAATACTTTTTCTAATCATTCACATGATTTTCTTCAAAGAGTCTTTATCAATATTAGTTATTGAAGTTTTTACTGCACTCATTCAACATCCAATATCTACACCAACCAAAGAAGGGATTATCACTCACTTTGTAGCAACAACTGAGCCAATACTTGCACCTATTCATAAATGTCAATCAGGCATTAAAGCCATATGTTTATATAAAAAAGGCAGAGATCATATAGTTTCCATCTGCTCAAGGCACTGTGGCTCGATCATTCACTCTTTTGAAAAAATCTTTAATGGTACATTCATGTTGTCTTTCTTTATTACAAACATTTTAATTATTATAAGATAAATTACGTAGACGTTCATGTTCTTCCATATGACAGTTTGCACAAAGCATAATGCACTTATCTAGTTCTTTTTTCACCTTATCCCATCACCAATCAAGTATCTGTCATGGATAGTATTCTTTTTCTTCTGGATTTATATGATGAAAACTTAGTGCAGCAATACTTTTGTTATATCAACAATATTCACATTTATCACCCTTATATTTAACTGCCTTTAGTTTATTCTCCCTTTGATATTTCCTTACTCTTGCATTATTCATTTCTTTTGACTTTGGTCTTTTCATAACAGATCTTTTGTATTCGTTATGGCACTTGTCACATCTTGTCTTATATGCAGGCTCTCCACTTGTAAGGAAGCAACTTGCCCACTTACAAGGTTTGTTCTCTCAACATAGTTTACAGATTCTATTTTTGTACATTGGAAAATCTCTTTTAGACTCTCTCATTAACTTCCTTCTTTTCTCATTTCTCTTTTTTAATGTTTCTGGTGAATTTTTCATTACTTTAAAAAAAAGAATAAACTCTTCATTAGAAGTAGTATATTCTTTTTGTTTCGTTTTGCAAGGCTTTTTTTATTTTAAATTAATCGGGACTGGGGAGAATCTGCAGCCCCCACATAACTATGCTACTCTCTAGCCTTTTACATATGATATTACGCTATACCATCACATAGCTTATTACATCTGTACAGCCCATATAATTGGAAGCACCGAGATTCGAACTCGGAACAGCCTGCTTGCAAAGCAGATGCTCTATCCAGTTAGAGCTATACCCCCATTCATAACACCACGCCTTTGGATGGATGATGCTATATATTATCATGAATAGCCAACCAAGAGAAACCAACTCTTGACCGACACAGCAAGCAAACAAGGAATCGAACCCTAGTTTCTCGAGTTGGAATCGAGCGTTCTGCCACTGAACCATTTGCCTATAAGCAGATAACGAGTGCTGCCCTCGTGATTACAGGTTGGAAACCTATCGTATTACTGTTATACTATATCTGCAAAAGCTAGAGACAGGAATCGAACCTGCGACCTATTGCTTACAAGGCAACCGCTCTTCCTACTGAGCTACACTAGCATGGGGTGGATGATGAGAATCGAACTCACGTACTCTGGATCACAACCAGATGTTCTACCATTGAACTACATCCAACATATATATTGAAATATTATCTTATTTTAAATCTTTCATATCAAATACAATACCAACACAATATAGTTCATCATCTTCCATAATATTGAAAGTTGAATGTGATATTTCTGTTTTGTAACGCCAAGTTACATCTTCTTCTCCAAACGAAGCCTCAATTCTATTTGACTGGGTGTCTACTCAAAATAGATCTAAAAAATCAGCCATTTCTTCAATATCACCAAACGGCTCTACATCTCAGTTCAAGAGCATTCATTTTGCAATATAAGCAATAGTACCTTCGTATGCACCTATCTCGTCACATATTGCTCATCTAAACTCCATAAGATCATCGCTTGCACCAAACACAACTACAAGTCAATTCTCTTTTGCAATTTCTTCTTCTTTCTTTGTCATCTCATTTCTATATTGCCTCAAATGAAGGATATCTGCTAACTCGTCTTTTCTCATTTCATATATATAAAATTTAAAATTTACTCTGGGAGGTTGGACTTGAACCAACGGCCTCGCGATTCCAGGACGCGCGCTATACCATCTTAGCTACCCCCAGTAATGTGCAAGGATAGAGTATTCTACCATTGAGCTAACTGACCCAATCTAACTCTTGCACAAAAGTATTATAAAAAATATGTTTCGTTTTGCAAGGCTTTTTTACATTATACACATATACATTGCTCATATACTTCGTGCATGTATATATAATACTATGAAAATTCAGACAAGAGATCATAGTATAAAAAGCAGTGCTGACTCAATCTCTCTACTGTTTAATATATCTATCATTGTAATTTTTTATATAAATCTGGCTTTACACCTAGAGCATTATTTACTCTTTGGTTTTTTCTTTGCCTTGGGTGTACTTTTATGCTTTGGCTCTTTTTTCTTATCAAATTCATCTGCTTTCTTTTTATCTTCATCAGTAGCCCATTTCATTTCTATCTCTACTTGATTTGAAAATGCCTTTTTATCTTTTATAAATTCTTTTAGTACTCTTTCAATCATATCACATCTTGATCTTACTGGCTGATCTGTATGATATCTACAATATTGTTTATGTTCGTATTTTATATTTGTAGCAGTCCAACCATAGTAGTTTGGTTTTTCTTGCTGTAGTTCTAGTCCAGCTTCTGATGCAAGTTCTTCCAAGTGAGCAAGACGATCTTCAAATATAAGATAAATATCAGACCTCATCTGCTTCATGTCGGTATAGATTGCCTTTAGCTCTCCATTCAAATCTTCTACCATTCTTTTGTATCTTCTCAAACTAACAAACATAATACTTTTATAAATAATAAAAAACTTTTATTTTATGTTTTTATCTCGACATATTTTTTCCCGACCATCTCAAAATTTATTACTTCCTAGTTCACATGAATATCAATGGGCATTAGACCATCACTCAATTCTTGAGTTGAAGTTTATCGGATATCATCATTTTACAATATATCAATATCATTCTTTTGCTTTCTGTTTCATTTCTTTGCTAAAAGATTTTATAAACTTTCTGTATTCCTTTTCAAAGCAATCTGTATAAATCAAATCCACTGTTCTATTATCTCTTTTCAAGAAGCTGAACATAATAATATATTACAAAATAAATAACAACCGAAAGGGCTAGGACTCGAACCTAGGACAAGTAGCTTAACAGGCTACCGCTCTAACCAACTGAGCTACCCTTCCATTTGGAAAGTACATGAATCGAACATGTCCCCCCTGTGCTTCAAACAGGTGCTCTACCAACTGAGCTAATCACCCTAAACAGCCGCCAATACTACTATTGCTAATGTATAGATTGTGCACAATATATACAACACCGTCACTGTATATTTGCGGAGGTGGGAGTCGAACCCACCACGTCCGGCTTATGAGACCAGCGACCCACCACGAGTCATTCTCCGCATTGTTTATGTTTTCTTTACTCTATACTGAGTATAACAGTTATTGCAATACAAATCTTTATCCAACCTATATCCACAATCATCACATCTATGTCTTTCCTTTGATTCATTATCAGAATCTAATAAAGATCAAACAACTCATCAAAGTAATGCTCCATCCAAGATTGAATCATCTCACATTGCATTATCAATCAATCAACCAACTAATGCTCATAGTAGAAAAGACATAATAATTATACAAAATAAAGTCAATATATTCTATTTTACCTATGTCTAATATCTCAGTTTTTATTGTCTACATTTCAACCAACATCTACACAAGTAATGTATCAGTTTTTATTAGTAACATCACCAGCAACATCACCATTTATATTTACGCTTCAGTTTTTAGAAGATACTGAGCCACAATTACCTTTAATACTTATTGAGTCGCAGACATCAACCTGTAGACTTTCTATATCTGCTGTAACATTTATTACTATATTTTTTTCATCTTCTGATATATCTACTTTTTTTCAATCTACAAAAACCTTACTTCCGCTTACAAATATATTATCACCTTTATATACTTTTCCATTTATAATAGATATTCACATACTTATAGCTACAAAATAAATTTTAATCCCGTCGTGTATAGAACCTACGCTTAACCGCTTTCTACCTATAATCCATTTTTACTGATTTTCTATAATTTTCTCCATAAACTCTACCAGTTCTTTGTTTTGTTCTTCAGTCCATTCTATTGGCGACTTTACTGTGCATAATTCTATACAGAATCCATATTGATTTGAAGCTAATATCTCTCAATTATCCATCTGCTCAAGTGTTGTATCGTTTCTTGTAAAGAAGTTGTATAAACTTCATAGGTGATATTGTCAGATAGCATAATTAAGCTGTGAATCATTAATGGTTCAATGACCTGTGAATAGTATACATCAGTCTTTGTGAAGAAGTACTGTTTTTTCCTCCTTGTCTCAATCAACATAAGATATAATACACCCCGTTTTCAACTCTTTATCCATAAACCCATTCTTATCTAGCAGTTCTATAAGTCTTTTCTGTCGCTTTCACATCATATTAAATAATAATTAAAGATTGTTCTCAATAAACTCATCAAGCTCTGCTTTCTTCTCTGGATCAATTGTCACTTGAACACTACTTGTAGTATCAGACTTATCTGTATATCTTCTATCTCTTCTTTTCTTCCAATCCATTGATAGCTTTGCTTTATCCATCTGATCAATCTTCTTATTGAGTATAGCAGTAGAGATAGCATTTGATGTTGCTATATCCATGAAACTCTCAGCCCTCATGTATTCTTCCGACAGTAATTCGTCTCTATTAAGCCAATCGTGCAATGTACTAGTTGGCAAACCTACATAAGCACAGGCATCTTTCTGTGTTACGTCACGTTTTATCAAGTCAATAAGATCTTTCCGCTTTTCGGAATTCCAAGTACTGCGACCGTGTTCTTTTCGATCTTTTTTTTTAGTCTTTCATGCCATCTATTGTTGTTTGAAGTTGTAAAATCTTTCTTCTATAGAACTCCATGAGCAATAACTTTCTTTTATTCGATAATCTTCTTCTCCCTTTCTTTATATCTCTGATATATTCGGGCGTTACTTCTACTGCACTTGCAAGCTCTTTCTGTGTTCGAATTACAATCATAATTATGTATATATATAAAAGATCATTTATCAAATATATACAAAGTGTTTATAAATTCAAGTCTTTTTTTATACTTCTCAAGTTTCGATATATCTTATTGCTCTGTCTAGACACTTTTCTATAGTTGGTTGTTCTATAAGATAATCAAAGTCATTTCATACATCATCTGTAAATAATCAATCCTCTCAAGGAGATTGTATTCGTAACCTCCAAGGAGACTTTCATGCTGGCCACTGTAATAATGTAATCTTATACTTTCATAGTTTATTGAACTTATTTTCTATAGATTTTGCTTTATCCTTTCTTACTTCCATAACACAACTATTACAGTACTCTGGATCATTGCTAGTATTACATCATTGACAATTCATTTAATTAATCATTAGTTGGTAAAAAGTTTTCAAGCTCTTTCATTGTAATTATTATATATCATTTCTTTATATGTTTTGAGATCTCACCATAATGTGCTCAGCTATGACACTCAAGACATGTGTTTTTTTTATATGTACTCCGAAAAGCATTAGCAAATCTAGAATTTTTGTGTCATGTTTTTGATAGGAATCAAAACCTATCCTCTAGAAATAATGCAGCCTTTATAAAGTCTTCTTCAGTTGGCGTATGAACTGCATATTTTGTTTTAAGCTCTTCTCGCTCATCAGTATGTAGCATCATTTTTCAAAGTAATCATTGAAATCAAAACATATTTGATCACTCTACTTGCACAGTTCCATTACATAATCTTACTATAGCTCAGGTTGGTTTGTGCTTATATCTTATCATTTTACTTTATAAATATAGCAGAATAAAATAAACAATTAATGTCAAAATCAGAAACAAATATCTATTGGTGGATGATCTCGATTTGCAGTTGGTTGATTCATCCAATACTCTACTCATCAAACCTTATTTGGAATGTGTGGTTGAATCTCATTCTCAAGAATACTTTTCCTTCTCTCTAGCCTTGCAATCTCTGCAAGCTCTTCTAATTCTACTATTTCCTTTTCTAGTCTTTCTTTTCTTTGTTTATTTGTCTCGTCTGATGTAGTTGTTAGTTGTGCCTTTAACATACATTCTACACAATTAATACCCTTATATCAAACTCCAAGTTGTTTTCAGCATTCAATACACTTCATTCTAATATCTATATAATATAATAAAATTATTTATTTATTCTGTTTTCTCTCCACATTTTCTTCCTAAGACTATCATACTTTTTCCCAGTTCTTTTGCAATAGTCTCATAGCTTTTCTCACTCAATAAAGTATTTACAAGCATTGTTTTTTGAGTTAGTATATTTGTATCTATATTGAATTGCCTCGTCTGCTGTTTCTCACTTTGACATTCTTCTTGCTATTGTTGTATATACAAGATTATTCTCTTTACAATATTGTAATAATGGCATTCATTTTACATAGTGAATTATCTTTGTCATTGTATGAAAAAAAATAAATTAATATACTAACAAAATAAACCATAACCGAACCCTATACTATTTCTAGCTCAATTCTGATAGCCTGTAAATTCTTCCATAGTATCTTCCGTTATCTTTAACTTCAATGAGTCATCGTGCATCATAAGGAAATCCAACACTATTTGAGTCATAACCAGTGGTCAATCATCGGGATAATAGACCTCATCCTCTTTATCGCTCCATTCATACTTTTCTGCATCTATTCCCAACTCCTTAAAATAGTCAGCATGAAAAGAGCTATCTTCATATTCTGATACCATAATATCCTCCAATAGTTCTCTTTTTTTCTTTGATGTACTAAAATAAACACCAAGAACATCATCTCTACTTTTATTTGACTGAATCATAAATGTTTCCGTTTTACCATGTCAATCATTAGACCAATCTCAAATTTTCATTTTAAACATATACATACTTATAATATAGAAAAATAAAAATAATACTAATCCCTTTCTCACTTACAGTCCAACTCTCTCATGAAAAGCAAAACCTCTTTCCCTATAACCTCATTAACCTCTTCTCTTGTTGGATTACTATCCATCCATCTTGATTGTGTCATCTGTCTTCCTCAAGATTGAGTTGTAAATATATAGTTACAAGTATCAGCACCTCTATGCCAAGTAGATCAAACAAAGTTTAAAAGAAACATTAATCACAATACTATTCAAGCTGGTATAAGTATATAGAAAAATCAATATTTTTCTTTTCATACTTCTTTCTTTACTGACTCATATAGACTTTCATGTATTTCTAGTGTAACTTTTTTCATATGATAATAATAAAAATATAAATATTCTATATATGACAACAAACAATTGTAAATCTAATATTTTTGTTCAACTTACTGAAAAGATCTTTACACTCGCTTCTCCAGTCTTTTTCTTCCTTTTTATCAGTAACTATTGCCCATCGTCACATTTTACCTTTTTCATACCATACTCATTTATATAGCACAGCAAATACTTCAAGATCCTTTAGGTTTTTTATATCTCTAACATATGCAGTATCAACCATGCGTTTACTAACTTTTTCCTTTTGTTCATCATCCCATCATCGTGAAAAGTTTAACTCAGGATATTTATTTCTCTCAACATGATCTTTTAGTTCTATTTCTCAAGCTCGTCTTCATCCTATCTCATACCAGTCTCGTTTTGCTTTTGGATTATGCCAATATCATTGTTTATTTATATCTTCTACTCAATGCCAATCTTTCAAATAGTTTTCATAATTTTTGAAACGCTTTTGAATTGTCTTTCAATTACTAAGTTTGTTATTTTCTTCTCGTTCATTTTTATATTCTTTTGTTTGATCTACTCGGACAGCTCTCTTGTCTTTCTTCATTTCTTCATCTGCTAGATCAAGTTCCCAAAATGGATCAAGTTGTTTTGATACATTCTCTCAAATAACTGCTACTGTAAAGTGTGACATAACTAAATAATTATTAATAAAACTATTCTCACATTAATATTTTTATAAACTCTTTATCCTCCATATAGAATAAGTCTGTCATTGTTTTATTCTTTCTACTCAAATAAATATATAGATGTTGAGCCAATCTGAGATCATCTTTTCTTACTCTTTTTGGATGTGGCATATCAAGTTTTTTGACCATATCAATTATATCTTTAATCCTTTCTTCCATTCTTATCATTACTTGATAAAATAACCTCCATAAATTCTACAAGTTCTTTATATTGATCTTCACTTCGTTCCATTGTTGGTCTAGTCATATCTAATTTTATTTTTGAATGAGTTTCACTACACCATTCTCAATGAAAAAACTCCTCATGAATAAGTAGTAATCAATCACCACCTATTCAGCCATAGAATAATGGACTATTTATTATTTTATCAAATCGCTGTAATATACTTCAAAGATAATATTGTCCTATTACTTCCCAAGTTGGACTCAATGTACTAAAACAATGACTTCTCGAATATTTATGAAAGCGATAAGTAGTAAGTATTTTATGTCATTCTTTTGGATTATATTCTATCATCTTATCATATTCTTGATTCTCTGGAAAATAACAAATACACCCAAACTTCAATTCCTTATCTATCAAACATTCTTTGTTCAATATCTCTATAAGTTTTTTTTGCCGTTTTCACATCTTGCATTATTTTATGATTTAAATTTGAGAATCAGAATTTATTTCTTAGAAAGATAACATTCATTACAAAAAAAAGCATATTTAATGTGATGTCTATAATAGAATGATTTGCTACTCATATCAAGAAAAACGTAGAGTGTACTCATAATGCAAATATATGAAGTATTATAACAAAGTTATAAAGTAAAATTTATTATTTCTTTTTTTCCAATATTTTATATATATCTCATATCTTTACTTTTTCTATACAAGATCATGATCTTACCTCATAGAAATGATAAAACCATCACTTATACTTCCTAAATACTGTTCATGTTTCATAATAACCACTAATTCATCGCTTATATGAAACAGTATCTCATACATTGCATTCTTTAACAAATAATCATTCCTTCATAGTAACAAAGCTATAGATTAAAGATTAACAACTCAGAATCATTCTACGTGTATTGTTCAATTTACTTGATTTTCTTTCACCCATTCTTCCGACTTTGCTTTTGCAACTGCTATCAAATCAATTGCATATGGGTCTTCAACAATTTCTCAATTACCAAATACGTCTCTTCAATTCAAATCAGTTACTGGTCTTCTGATAATTTTTACCATGCTGTAGGGGTTATGGTTAAATATTGTATTATGAGTATATATATTTTGTTTCGTTTTGCAAGTCTTTTTTATGAATATGTTACTCTATATTTTTTACTCTCTGGAATATATCATTCATCTGGCAATAATATTGTTTTTCATCCTCAGTAAATTTTTTTACAAATAAGCTTTAATCACTTATTATCAGTTGAATGAAACATAAATCAAGCCTCTATATAGTAGTGATACTCAATATCTCAATGTATACAATCTGTAAATTGTAGTCATCATACCTTACCAAGTAATTCAAATACATCTCTTATTCAATTTGAATTATAAAGTGCTTCTTTAAGTTCTTCTCATAGTCATTCAGGATATCCATCACAATGACGATACAATATTGCTACTCCTTTTTTCTCTCATCACTCAACACTATAAATAGATACATTTGCTCTTGTAGACATAATATGTAGGGTTATTAATAAAACAAAGAGGAGATCCCTACAATCTCCTCAGCTGTTGGAGATTATAGGGAAAACTTTACAATATTTCTTTTGCTTTCTTCAAATATTTATCAAAGTCTTGTGAATATGCAATTTCTCGCTTTGATCATCAATCTAGTTTCACTGTTTTTTTATTTATCTTTATAATCCTTCAAGATGTATGCCATCATTTATACTCATCTCATACCTTATAATAATTTCTCCGTATTTCTTCTGCCTTATCTCTTACTAATTTTAACCTTTCTTTTTTTGCTTGTTTTTCTGCTTTTGTAAAATATTTTTGATCTTCCCAATATTCTGCTTTATCATTCATTTCATCAGCTTTATTCCAATTTTCTATTTTTTTATCCATTTTTTTTCTTGATTTCTCTAATAGTTTTCTATGTCTTCATTCACTATGATGTCATATTTTTACTGGCTCAGCTAGAGATAGAAAATCACTTTCATGTTTTGATAATTCACTTTCTCATGCTTTTTTGTTAAATTTACTAGCCTTATTTCTGTACTTTTCTGCTCTCTGACCTGCTCTTATATTTTTTTGTTTTACCTCAAATTCTTCTCATAGCTCAATATCATCTATTTCACAAGACTGTAATCAATGATCTGCTATAAAATAACAAAGAATTTCTGTTTCTTTTCATATATATGCTTTCTGTTCATAGTCAAATGAACATCATAATCATCTCAAGTCTCTTCTATAGGGATAAGTATTTCATGTAATTTTTAACATCTCAGTAGGGATAAGATTATAAAACTATGCAAAACTTAATCTCAATGCATCTTCATATTCTGACTTTGCTGATAGATATTCCTCTCGTAATAGTTCTTGAGTTGATAACTTAAACCTTTGAAAATCATCAAAAGAAGATTCTGGTTGTTCTTGATGTTGGAGAGTCAGTTCACGTTCTCTTTCTGAATATAATCTCCTTAGTTGTTCTGAATACTCTGATAATTGTTGTAATGTTGTCATCTTATGTAGGGTAAGATATAAAAGGTTTTTTCTATTGGTGTATTATGAGTATATATTTATTGTTTTGGATTGCAAGGCTTTTTTGTGTTTTTTCTTACTTTTTTACCATTATCGCTTTTTTATTACATATTATAGCTCTAATTTAAAATACTCTATTGTTTTCTTTAATCACTCTATAAGCGAGACTGACGGTTTCCATAATAGATTCGCTTGTGCCAAAAGATTGTCTGCTTTTCTTCTCATTGGATCATCAGATGGTAGTTGTGAATATACTATTTTACTTTTACTTTCTGGAATTAGATCCAAAATAACTGAAGAAAGCTCATTTATTGTAAATTCTTCATTTGTTCATATATTTACTGGTCATGTAAATCAATCACAGTTCATCATTCTAATCATTCATTCAACTAGATCATCAATATACTGAAATGATCTTGTTTGATTTCAATTTCAATATATTGTTATATTCTCTCCTTTTAGTATTTGCATTATTATATTACTAATTACCCTTCAATCATCTGGATTCATATTTGGTCAGTAAGTATTGAAAATCCTTATTATTTTTGTCTCCACTCAATATTGAGAATGATAATCCATAAATAATGTTTCAGCACATCTTTTTCACTCATCATAACAACTTCTTTTTCAAACTGGATTAACATTTCCCCAGTAAGATTCTGACTGTGGGTGTTGTTGTGGATCTCAATATACCTCAGATGTTGATGCCTGTAATATCTTTGCCTTTGTCTTTAATGCAAGATCAAGCATATTCATTGCTCATAATACAGATGACTTCATTGTCTCTACTGGATTCTTTTGATAGTATACTGGAGAAGCTGGACAAGCAAGATTATATATCTCATCTACCTGCATTCGAAAAGGAGTAGTAATATCATGTAAAATAAAAGAAAATCTATTATTACTAAAAAACTCTGATATATTTTTTTTTCTTCAAGTAAAAAGATTATCAAGACAGATAACCTCATTTCACTCATCTAAAAGCCTTTTACAAAGATGAGATCAAATAAATCATGCTCATCCAGTAACCAATATTTTTTTCATATTATTTTTTTATTTATAAAGTGTTACTCAATCAATATACTTTATTTATTATATCCATTTGCTTTCCACTTTTATAGCAAAGATCAATATTATACTCCTCCATAAAATCAAGTAAATATTGTCCACTAAATCAATCTGGGTACATTTCTGTAACTACTGCAAGATCTTTAGGAAAACAATGTCAGTTCGCTCATCTTCATCCATCGTCTTCTATATTCATATGACTATCTCAGATTCTTTTATCAATAGCAGCAATATTTTTTACTTCATTATAATTAATATCATTATGATTACATATATCATAGATTATATTTGACATAATTACCTTGGCAGTAAGTAGAAAGTTTGACATATATTTTCACATTTCGCTTTCTGCTGCTTTGCAAATTACATTGTTATCAGACTTTGGTAATATACTGAGAATTTCTGTTGCAAATTGCTTTGATTCTTTTGTATATCATACAATATTTCTACTTGGATAATCACCATCGTACTTTGCATTTTTCTCCGTTAGAAACTCTGCACTATGGAAAAAGTATCTATCTTGATATTTCTCTTGTAGTTTTTCTGTTGTTCATACAATTACAGTGCTTTTTATAATTACTTTTTGACCAGCTGATGTTGCCTTTACTGCATCATCTAGAATACTAGAATCAAATTTTCAATTTATAGTTGGAGTTGGAACAGCAAGAAAAACAATATTACACTCTGAAAGTTTATCTTTATTCCCTATAAGTTCTTTATTGTTATACTTTATAACATCAAAGCCTCTCTCAATAAAGTTCTGTGACATATTTCCTCAAATAAATCATGTTCATATAAATCAAACTTTCATTCTATTCATATCAAAATAAAACTATTTTATTTTTTTCAACTCCATTCAATAATTATCTATACCTTTTTTTACTTTTATATTTTTCTTTTTTCTCAATTTATGATGTTTAAATTTAGAAAGATCAGCAGTATGATACCATCTTCAATATCTTTGTACAACTTGTACAATATCTGGGTGTTTATCTGCTAACATTCTAGACTTTGCAAGTGTTCAATTTTTATATACTTCATCTGTATTACCTCATGTCATTAATTGCGTTGTTGTATTTCCTTGTAGAAAAGCATTGAATTGAATAGTACATCGTCAATCTCTCAGTATTCTAATTGATAAATCTATATCCTCATTATATCTTAGTCTTCGCCTAAACGGAATATCATTTCTTATAAGATTACAAGAAAATAGCCTTGTATTCAATGTAAAAGGCTTTTTTGGTTGCTTCTGTGGAACAAACATATCATACTGTGGTCATGCCATTGCTACATTTTCATATCTCTCACAAAAGTCTTCCATGCATTTAAAAAATACTCAGCTTCACACTGGAACTTGTAAATTATTGTTCATTCTAGAAAAATATCTAATATTATCATCCATAATCCAATGTCGTTTATATCATGCCTTGATTGAGTGATCTCGTATGAAATTTCTTGCTGGTCAAGATCACTTACTTTTTGTCATTCATAGATCATCTCAAGCATCATACTCCTCTTGATATTTTTTATCCAAAATTATTACATTTCAACCTTTACAGGCTTTTTTATATTGTTCATATTCATGCTCCTCAACCACAATATTATAAGGAACTCACATCATCTCAAGTGCCTTACTTGTGAGTCTACTTTCCCATCTTCACTTTGAAGGAATATATATTGGGTATTTTGGATTAGTCATTATTTTCTTCATTAATATATAATTTATCTGTACGACTGATTGATTCCTGTTCTGGATACCATATTGATGGTGTTTTTTCTGTCATCTTCTGACCAATAACTTCTGCAAACTCAAATAGATCTTCTTTTGTTTTAAAATGTACAATAACCTTTTTCCATGATGTCATATCTTCATGGTTAAACTCTGGCATTCATTCCAACTCTCATTCATAATCAATCGGCTCAGCTGTAATAGTTGGAAATAATTCATCAAGTTCTTCGCTATTCAATTCTTCAAGCTCAAGCTTTATTGCATCAAAGTCTCGAACACTCAATTCTCAAAGTTTATTATCTCTTAATCTCAGATCTCTTTCTTGTTCTTCTGTTAATCACTCCACCTTGATAACATCGCATTCCTCGACTCATAACTTATCCAAAGCTAACTTTCTACCATGACCAGCTATGATCACGTTTCATTTTCATATCACGATAGGTGAGACGTACGAATTAGCCTGTATAGACTTTACAATCTGATCTACATTCAATCAATGTTTCTTATTATTCTCATAAGGAATAAGATTAGAAACTTTCATTGTAACATACTGCTTTGAGATTTTTGACATATATAGATAATTAAAAAATAAATTATTATCTATATAATGTTTATGTCCTTATTTACAAGACTTTTTCGCTATTGCCAATTCTTTTGCACGTTTTTTTGCATATATATTCTGACATTTTCTACACCTTATTGCAGTATACGGTGTATTTGCTATAAAAGACTTTTTACAATCTTCACAAGTTTTCTCTTTGGGTTGTCATTTTCTATTTATTTCTACCATTTACAATACAGTCAATATCTAAAGATAGCAAGTAATAGTAAATTCATCTTGCACAAAGTTGATCTTTTGAATTTGGAGGAGTCAAACAGACTCGATAGTTATTTCGAGTTGGACTTGCATTTGGATATTTTGTTTTTTGTATTTTTTGAAACTTCCATCCTTTTTCTATAGCTTTCTTTCTAGAGTAAGCATATTTATAATATCATGGCTGTCTTCTACATAATCTTATATCCTTTTTGGATATTCACCAAGTCCACATAGGCTTACGCAATCATTTGAATATTCATTCAATAATTCAATCTTGCCAGAAGCTAAACATAATATATTTTTAGTATATAAAACTATACTCTCCAAAACTTTTCGCAATCATATAGATCCATACAGCTATAAGAATGTAACTTTTTATGGTTTGATAGTGTAGACTTATCAGTCATATTTACTGGCAACATATATGTTAATACTGTATGACTTCTTGCAATTACCCATCTTCATTTATAACTAATTCTAATATTTCATGTTTTCTCATCAAGTACGGAAGTATCTCGTCTTCTTGCAATTCATCTTTTTATATCCTCAAGTGACCTATCACATTGCATTCTCTCTGCTATTTTCTCTTTTGAATGAAATGAAAATACAACTTTTTTTATAATATGATCCTTTAGGTTTTTGGTTCTATTTTCCTTTGTTTGTTTTTGTCTTTGTTTTTTTGTTAGTGGTTTTGCAATTCACTTTCTATCTTTTTTATTCAATAATCTTTTTTTCTTATTGAAATATCTTAAATCTAACAAATGTGGCATTATTTTTTATTTCTATTTGGTAAAATTAAATATAAAATTACTCAGAATATTCATAATATAATTCATAATATAATTGCCAATCGAACTTTTCTTCACTTTTTTTTTGCTAATATATAACAAATAACTGCCCAAACAATTGTCATTATAATAAAGAATATTATATCTGATGTTGTCATAAACTTTTTTAAAAAATAAATTACTTATTTACTGCTCACTTGATTGTATCTTCATACCATTTAGGTTCTTCATAACACTCATTTATAATTTTCTCAACAAATTCTAGAACAAGATCGTTTTTTCATTCCTTTTTTGCTTTTATTATTTTCTCAAGATATTCTAGCTTTTTCCAAAATTTTTCTTTTGAGTTCATTAATATTTTATAAGATGTAAATGAAATCTTTTTACTGATCTTTTTGTTTCTGGATTTAGTAATAATCAATATCACTTCCAATCTCATTCAATAATTATTTTTCTAAGCTCTTTCCACTCTCATAATGTTGGAAATTTTGACTTATCAAGCCTTCATGTTGCATGAATCCAAATGATATAGTCTTCAGAATATTCTTTGTGTGGCATCTCATTCCCTGTAATATACCAATTTTCATGTTTTTCTACTATATTACTTTTTTGTGCCATCCTCTCAAAAGATGTTTCTTGAATCTTTTTTCTTTCTGTCATTCTATCTAATCTTTTCTGATCTTTTTCTGAGTGAGTCATTAGATATGTAGAATATAAACTTGCAGAAGATAGGATTTGAACCTATTATGAACCGTATATACTTCTACGTATTCGAGGGGATCAATAAATTACTGTCCCCTCAGTTAGATATGAATTAAAGGTTTCATATTACTTACCTGTTTGTACAATTTTTTTATTATCCCAGTGACATGTACAACATACTTCTGGGTTGGAACAACGCTTACACCATCTAACAATTTTTGGTAGCTTTATCTTTATTTTCTTTCCCATATCAAGGGCGTTGAATTGTTCCACAATGAGAGTATATAAAAGCAAATCTATTGATTGTTGCTCCACATCCTCTGCACCTTTTCTTTCCTTTCGGATTGTACATAAGTACTTTAATCTTTACCATAACATTGGTGTTTTTGTTGGTTTATAACTTACCGACGTTTTTTTGCTTTAGGATCGTCAGCATTCCTACTCCATTTCTTTAATGCATCTTTAGCTATTTGTTTATCAGAACCAGTAGCTGATTCAGCAAATGCTTCCAATGCTTCTCTTGTCATCTTGCCAAGACGTTTAAGAAATGTCATTTTCTTTCTAGCTTTCATAATACAGTGTATTATAAGATTACTACGAAGAATCCTACTACTACTCCTATAACAGCTATCCATCCAAGAATACTCCAAACGGATTCGTCCATTAACTCACCAAATGTACGAGTCTCTTTCTGATTTGTGCTACAGTTTCTTACTTCCACTTTTTGTGATGGGTTCGACTTTCTCGCCTCTTCGTATAACGATGATCTAATCCCAGGCTTGCCCTCAAAGAGATTACCAAACTTGTCTCTAAAGTATGCCATTTTGTTTTTATTTACATATTTGAGTCAATATTAACTCCTTAGTAATCTAATCTATTATCATTTGGATCATGTGGATTACCTTTCTTTTTTACTTTGCTTGCAAAGTCTTTACAACTTAACAAAATACATTTTATTGCATTTTTACAAACATCTCATAATTTACATAGTTTTGAATCTCAGTTTCACTTTTCTTTTCAATACTCTAGTGTATCTTTTCGCTCGAACATTCTATTTTTCTAATATAAAACTAACATCAACAAGTCTTTCCTTTATATATCAAATATGCAATATACATAATTGGAGCAATAATTAATATTCCAACAACAAGGTTTATAATAATATCATTTACTGTTACTGGGTTTTCTATCATTTTCTCAAAAACATTCTTTATATTATAGGTTTTTTCTGTTATTCAATTTTTGATAAGAAACTCATTTTCCTTTTCCATCTCTTTAATAATAGTAACATTCATTTCCTCTGTAGTCATAATAATATATTTATAAGATAAAATTATTCAAAAGTTTGTTCATATTTTGAGACATAACCTTGAAAGTTTTTCCAAAGTATATTTATATATGCTTTTCTTTTTGCTATTTGTTCTCCATCTGGTCAGTAAACATAAGCAAAAATACTAAATCGACCTATATTACAATTATATCCTTTCTCACTAATAATATATGAAAGATGATATAATCAATCCTCAACTGTATAATATTCTAACCAGTTATCTGTATCATCAGCTGAGCGTTTTCCTTTTATATCAACAACTTTATGATCTACTCTAAGGCTTCCCCAGTTATTAGTTTTATATCACACACTTCATTTTTTATATCATACTTCCTGTCTTACAAATCCATATACAAGTGCTCATAAACTTGTCTCTTTTCAATTTACTTTACAGGTTTTTTTTGTATCTCGAAGTTTCGAATTATTAACAGCATATAATGGATCTCATCCAAGATCTCTAAATTGTGCCCTTATTCTCTGATTTATTTTATGTAGTTCATCTTGAGATCATTTCCAATCTTTTATATTCACTTCACATGTTTCTATCTTTGATTGAAGTTTCTCCCAAGTTTCTGAATTTGCTTTCATTTCAATTTTAGCATCTTCTTTTGAATTTTCTCAAGCATTTACTTCTTGAATAAAAGTTTTCTTTTCCTTTGAAAACATTTCTTCTAGATTCCATTTATCATAGAATACTCAACAATCTACTCAACTCAAAAGATCTCTCTCACTTTCTCATACTAACATATAATCAAAGTATTCTAGTTGATCATCATAATATTCTCAAGCAAAATACTTTATTCAAGTAAAGGTTCATAAACTACTCAAATACTTTTCTTTTTGTTGTTTTACATCACAAAGTATTTCAATACTCTGTTGATCTATAATCTCCTGTTCTGTCCATGTTTTTTCTAACTGACACATTGAGTCACAAATAATCTCTTCACTAACAGTACTTGATCAAAAGGAAGAAACATATCGTCCCAATCACAATGCAACAGAAGATCATACCAATACTCAAAGTAATATAGCCAAAGACTTTCAATGCTTTTCTAATCATAGCATACCATGAAAACAATACCTCTACGCACAAATAGAAGCTAAAAAGTTTATTGTGCTAAATACTTATATCAATTACCGAAGTTATAACAAATATGAATACATATAGTATAAATGCAATTGATCTTTTTTTTTCTGTATTTAAAAACTCTAGCAACTTCTTGTTAAAGAATAGAAATATAACAAGAACAATCAAGGATAATCAAAGTGTAAACATAACAAATACTAAGTAAGTAAAAAAATTACAATGGATTATTTGAATATGCAGAACCACAAAACATTCTAAACTTTATTCCCCAAGAAAGAATCATATCAATATTCTCTCATCAATGAGGTTTAAAATAATAATTGTCTGTTTCTTCTTTTTGTACCAATGTTCATTCTTTTTCTAACTCTGATTTACGATAAAGTTTGTCTTTTTCAATTGTAAACATCTCAGTAGGGATAAGATATAAAAGATTGTAGTTTGATTATAATCGTATATTTTAAAAAAGCAAGGGCTATTTTAAACTTTCTTTTTTTACTACATCTATTGTGAAAGCTTACTTTCTAGGATCAACTCAGAAAAAAGTGATAATTTTTTCTATAATCCTACGAGCCATTGTTCCTCTACTAATTGCTTTTGACCAAGTGCTATAATGAATATCAATACTTTCCATGATATATCTATCCCATCATGAGCCTCAACCAGCTTTGTATGACTCCCTTAAGCTCTCAAGTGTCTTCGGATTTATCCTTTCCCCTGTGTTTCTTGGATTCTTTACCATGTTCTTTTTTATTTATAAAATCATCATCTCGTATAATATGTTTTCATTTTGTATATATTGGGATTTTATCGGCAGATCATAATGTTCTCATCAGATGATGAGTTAAATCCCATTGAATAACAAGATTTTCGTGTCAGTACCAAGTACATTTTATCCAATATCAATGAAAACGTCTTTGTCTCCATTGTTTTGTAACGCTTATTTCATCTGGTGACTGATATTTCTCTATCATTTTAAAGAAATCTAACAACATAACAATGGATTAATTATAAAATATATTTTCTTTTATTGGATCTTCACTGAATGAACTTGTATAAATAAATCAATTTCATTTCAGATCAAGATACTTTGACATTATTTCTGGCTCATACAATGAAATATTGAATGTATTATTTCCTTTCAAATATGGATAGAAGTTTGCCCCAAATGCAATTCTTGTTGAATCAATATCTTTTATCATATCCACTAAATATTCATATTCTATATTTATTTTATTTTTCTGCCTTCACATTGCAGTCAAAGGCAATAAAACAAAATAATCTATTCAAGGAAAATCATCATATATTCTTCTAAATTCTTTTATTGATTCTTCATTATAAATAATATGATGAAAATTTACAGTAATTCATTCATCAATAAGTTTATTAGCAGAGTTTGACCAATGTTTCTCAAGGTGTGGATGACAAGACAATGCAACTCAGCCACAATACTTTTTCGTAGCAGCTATAACATCATCTGTCAATCACATACCATTTGTAGTATAATTTGGAACTATACCAAGCGAGTCTAAATATTCCAATAATTCAACAAAGTCTGGGTGCTCATTTGGATTTCCACCACCCAAAGCAACTTGAAATGGTAATTGATTCTGACTCATATTTCCAAAGAATTGTTTACATTTTCATACTATATCTTCATAGTGAGGTGTATTTATAGAATCTTGATAACAATATGGACAACCTCAGTTACATTTATTTGTAATCTTCACATCATAGAACTCTGGATAATCAAGCTCAAGAATAGGCTTTGTTAAATCTATAGCAAATCTTAGTGTTTTGTGATTTATAAATATTCACATATAGTTTTTATCTTTGAATACTCTTTTTCTCATTTTACTATACCAAAAAAATAAAATTATTCGTAAGATTCTTCAATACTAAACAGTCACATAATCTTTCCCATCAAATCATCAGAACCCTCTTCTTTTGATATAACAATAATATTTGCACATTTTTTATTTTCACCATTATCTTCAAAATGAGATGTTAGCTTACAATATTCCTCCTCTGTAATTTTCTTCTTTTTTGATATTGCTATTAATTCTTTATCTGTATCTGTATAATCTTCTTTTTCTGTATCCCATCCTACAACTTCCTCCTCATCAAGAGTAGGTTCATAATATACATCAAATAAATCTTTTGCCTTTTTTTCTGATCAAGATACTTTTAGAATCTCATCAATAATATCATACATTGCAGAGACAGATCCTTCATTTGGCATAACATAAATCATTGTTGAGCTGTTTGTTACTACATCTACAAATGAGTGTAGCGGAATAATTAATTTTTTCATAATATATTATAAATATATAAAACTATCATAAATGTACTCTATCTGCATTAAATGTTGATTCAATAAGATCAAAATATTCATATGGAAGTGAATTATCTCAATCTCATTCAATAATGATACTTGTTTTAGTAATATTTTTTTCATATCAATTAATATACACTTCTATTCTTCAATCATCTTTTTTATATCAAAACTTTTCTCATTGTTTTATCAAACTTTTTGGTAGAAAATAATTGTAATAGTCATATCATTCATTCCACTTTTCTTTTATAAAACTATTTATATTATTTGCTATAAATAATTCCCTTTCTGTTGGTTCTCTAACTTCATATCAAGATAGTTTTGGCATTACTTCTGAAATAATTTCTTTAACAGACTCAATAGACTTTTGTTCTGGGCACACAAATAACTCAGTTGAACTATTTGTAATTACATCAACAAACGAATGTGGATTGATTACTATAATTTTTTTCATAGTATATTATTAACAGTAAAACTACTTTTGAATTGAGCTCCTAACTATTGTAGCTTGTTCAACTCTATCCTTTGACTGTATTAGAGAGCAGAGGGTTTGTAATGCCTTTATTTGCATTGACACTACGGAAGCACCTGCTTTTCGAGAAGTATAATCTCAGTATTTAACTTCGGCTGCATCTTTTGCTTGAACATGAGCTCTTCATTGTGTCATTACTTTTTGTAATCAAACTTCCATTGATGCTCTATAAGCAGTATATTCCTGTTCCTTTGTAACTGCTATCTGTGTTTTTTTTTTATATTCATCTATCATACGCCAGCTTATTTTTCAAAGCTCTATTGCATCATATATAGATATAATTTCCTGATCTAGTATTTCATTTGCCTGTTCTTGTAATGTTGTTTTTCCCATCTTACTTACTCAAAGATAAAATACGTTTTCTAACTAATTCCTTAAAACATCTATATGTTGCTGTAACATCTGCAAAAGCATCGTGGGCATTTTCAAATTCAGTTCAAAATATTTTCTTGTGTAACTCCTGTAGTTTAGGCCACTTATAATTTGTTCAATGAGTTCAAGGTATTGCACAAAAATCTAACACGGACTGTGTTACCATTGTACAGATTTTTTTTGATCTGTTTTTTTCTCGAGTATCAAAGTCTCACATTCTTTCCATTTCAATTCTTAACATTTTTCAATAATCAAAATCAAAGTTATGACAAACAATATAATCCGCTCATTTTATTGCAGATAAAATTCTTTCATAGTGTTCTGAAAATGGTCTTTCATCTTTTAGATCACAGTCAGATATTCAGTGTATCTCTAGTGCTCACTTTGATATCAATCATTCTTTTGCTGGTTTTATCAAAATATCAATTATATCAAGTTCCTTTTCAACATCCTTTCCAAGTTCCATATACAATGATCAAAATTGAATTATATATGGCTGTTCACTCAATGAAGATGAAAAGCGTCTAGGAAATCAAGTTGTTTCTGTATCAAATACTAATACCTTTACTGACATTGGATAAACAAAAATATAAAATACTATAACTGGACTCTATAAAATACATAAATTAGGAATAATCAATACATTGCTAATAGAAAAATAATTGTTAATTTTCACATTTTCTTCGAGAAAAGATACCGAAAGAATGTTATTACTGTAAGAACTAATAAAAATAAGCGTAGTTCAAAACTATATGTTGCAGCCTCTAGATTCATAGTAATTGGTCAGTTTATTAATGTATATAAAAATAGAGGAGCTCATAATGCAAAACAGATATCAAAAATATTACTTCAAAGTGCATTAGAAACAGCATCGTCATAGTTTCATTTTTTTGCATCTTTCATTGAAATAATTGTATCCGGAACACTTGAAGCAGCAGCAGCAAGAACTACAGAAACAAATATAATAGGGATTCAAAGAACTTCTCAAATTCATTCACAAGTATAAACAAGTAACATACAAGAAACTGCAATAATAATTACAGAGATTGATAATAGAACAATACTTTTTGTTTTGTTTATTTTTCATTTTCATATTACCAAATAAGCAAGATCAAGAGTGAAAAGTGCTTTCAATTTTGATTTTGATTCAATAATTTCATCTTCATCTTCATCTTCATTACTTTCTTCTATATTATTACTTTTCATTGATGTTAATGTATATATAATATAACAAATATACATCAACATTAGAATAAATCAATGTCGCCATTGTAAAGTTGTTCAACTTATTAGAAATACAAGAACAGCCTCAGATAGTATTAATGCTATTCAATCTCTAAGAATAACCTTCTTTGATACAGACACTCCCTTTACCTTTCTAAAAACAACAACTACAAGTATAACCAAAGCTGGAATAATCATTCAGTTAAATATTGCACTTCCTGCTGTTGTTCATATCCCTCAAGAAATTCAATCTACATCATTAAGATAGAATAGAAAAAATAATGTTGTAAATAGTTCTGGTAATGAACTTGCTATTGCATTTATTGTTGCTCATTTTACTCATTCAGATAGATTACGTCATAGATAATCAGAAGCAGTTTCAAATCAATCACTTGCTTTCCAAATTATAAGCATAGTAACTATAATCAAGAACAATAGAAATAATAAATTCATCTAGAACAATTAATAATAAAACTATTTTTTCATTACATATGATATATAAAAGATATCAATAACAATAACAAATATAAATGTAGCCAATCCTGCAAAGATAAACAAGTTTACAAGAGGAGTAAAAATTAAAGCTCCCTTGATCCAAAGATTATCTGTTTCATCAAACTTTTTTATTACATTATTTATAAATGCAAATAGTTTTTTTGTAAAAGGATTTCTTTGTGTTTCTCCAAGTTTTAGCTTTATTTTATTTGCAGCAACTTTTCAAAATATTTTTTCAATTAATTCAAACATAATATAAATTTTATAATTTAAAATATTGGGGGCAATGAGAGCTACCCCCAAAAGAATTATAGAGATTTCATTACCTCTTCAATATCTCCATTTAGATAATCACCCATAGCTTCAAAAGCATATGTATCACCAGCATCAATTAGTTTCCCAACAATAAGAGCATTTTGAGCTCCTCCTTGTCCACATTTGAATGTAGCAAGTACATCATTTGTAGCATCATCATACATTGTTGCTTGCGGGTTATTTACTTCAGCAAATTTAACACCAGTTGTGTAAATATTTACACAAACAAAGTATTCTCCATCTGGAGTTACTGTAGCATCAAGTGTTGCAAATTCATCATCTCCATCACCTTCACCAGTAAGATTATCTTCAGAAAGATAAACTCCTTCAATAGCATTTCTTTTGTTAAAGTAAGCAACTTTCTTTGCACCGTCAGTAGTTTTTTGAACGATAAACAAATCAAGATCTGCTGTTAGATTATCTTGAACATCCCAAGACAAACCAACTCTTACTTTAGAAAGTGCAGAACCATCTGCCTTTTTCAAATCAATTCTAGCTCCTTTTTGTAGATCCATTATAAATGAATAAGAATATAAAAGATATGTAAACACCCCTCCCATAAGGTATAAACAATATAACGGCACATCAAAGGAATCAAACCTTTGTTTCTCTCTACACGAGAGGCATTATCACCAGACATGTGCATATACCCCCATATTGGGGGTAGTTTACTATTTACCTTTTATTCCTCCTTGTGTATCAACAGGAATTGGTCAATACATATTATTAGGAACGTATTTTCCATCTCGTTTTTCTACTTTCATTCTTTCAATCTCAAGTTTTCTCAATTCAATTTCTAGTTGTTGTGTTCTTTTTAGCTCTTCATTATATTTTCTAATACCCTCTCCCTCAAGAGCCTTTGCTTCAGCTCTAAGTGAAGCAGCTTCTTTTTCTCCTTCTGCTTTCAATACAAGAGATTGTTTTGTAGCTTCTGCAATTTTTACTTGTTTCTGTGCCTCTTGTTCTGCTATCAATAGTTCCTGTTCTTTTTTCTTTACTTCTTGTGTTGCTACCATTGTTAAAGAAATTTGTTTATCAAACTCCTCATTCCAATCATAGTTAGTTATCATAATATCAACTAACGAAACAGGATATTTTTCAATTTTCTTTTCTATTAGTTCCTCTGTTTTATTTCTTATTACTTCTCTATCCATTGCAATACTATGAATATCATATTTTCCTACAATTTCCTTAAAGCTTTCATATACCATTTGATCTATAATTTTCTCAAGCTTGTATTCTCAATAAATTTTTCTCATTTCTAGCAATCCATCTTCATCATATTTATAATAAGCTTTTACAATAGCACCTATTGTTTGATTATCCTTTGTAATAGCACCATTACTATTTACTTCAATATTATGTTCAGTAACAATTGGAAGTATTGAATATTTTTCAATAGATTGGATAAATGGAATTTTAAAGTGAACACCAGGAGTATAAACCTTCTCTTGTATTTTACCAAGATTAAATACAAGTCCTCTTTCCCCAGTATCAATAATATAATATGATCCAAAGATGAAAGATAGTCAAATCAATAGAACAATTCACATAAAGATTTTTTTAAACATTATTGTTTATCGTAAATATATAAAAATAATATAACTCAACATAGGAAAGAAAGTGGTGGTAGTTTTGCAAAATAGAATGCCACTCACAATCAAAATACAAGTATCATAATAAGAATATTTTTCTTATCACTTTTTGTTTCTTTTTTTTTCTTAGCCATTAACTAATAATTAGAAAGGTAAATCGTCATCGGCAGATTCAGCTTGCTTCATTTCTTGTTCATTCTGTATTTGTCCTTCACTTTTTGACATTCTCCATGCATTTATTGAATTGAATCTTTTTTCATCATACGATCTTACTCTTGCATTATAACCAACTTCAACATAATCACCCACAGTAAATCCATTAATTACTCATACTTTTTCTTCACCATACAAAGTGAAACACAATGAATCTGGATACTGTCCTTCCTGTTCTTCTACTACAAATTCAATTAATTCAACTTCGTTTTTTCAAACTTTTCTTTTTTCTCCAATTCGTGTAATTACACCTACAAAATCCATACTATATAATAAAATTATAAAACAATATCTATTGTAATTGACTCTTGTCCATTATAGTCTCATTGCCCACTTCGTTTATAATCAATTCCTTCTTTTTTCATAATATCCATAAAGTTATTTACCAACCTCCTTGGATCAACGTCACGAGGACAATCACAACCTACTTCACCTGGTTCTTCTACTTCTTCTTCTACTTCTTCTTTTATCTTTTCTTTTTTCTCTACTTTTTTTATTAATTGCTTATCTCCATAATAATATGACAAAAAGTCTTCTCATTCAACAAGCTTTTCTCATCTCATTAGTTTTTTATAAGCATTTTTCCAGTTTTCTTTTGATATGGAAATAATCATTTTTCCATAAGACATCAAAGGAGTTTTTTACTTTAATATTCTATTAGAATGAGCAGAGAATAACTGATCTTCAGACATAAAATATAAAGAAAAATTAGGAAGTCATTGTACTTTTACTTGTACAAAGGTTTTTCATTCTAGTGAAAAAGTATTCATTTTCTCAATATAATAATATAAAAACTATTTTTTAGCTTTGGCTGGTACTTTTTTCCCTTCCTTTTCTTTTTCCTTTTTTTCTTTTTCTGCTATTTCTTTCAACTCTTTATATTTATCTGTTTTCTCAAGACTATTAATTTCTCCCTCTATTGATTTATCTAACTTCATTTTTTTCTTTATTCAATCTATTATCTCTTTTGGTTTTTTACCTCAAAGCAATGCTTTAATTATTTTTATTTTATCATCTCCAAAAGTAGAATAATCTTTTTTTATTATTGGCTCTTTTATATCTTTCGAATTTATAGTGTCTGCATCATCAATTGAACCAGTAGGCACAAGAAATGTATATAAAAGAAGATACTTCAAGGCATATGTTGTTGCCTTTCCAGCAGACTTATCTTGTGAATCAACTCCATGACCATATCACATTAGTTCTTGAGATTCTCCAGAAGTATGTTTTAAGATATATTTTGTTCTTACAGAAGTAAATACACTTTGTTTTTGTTTTATTCAGTAATTTGTATCTTCCTCCCATCTACTAACTTTTGTTTCTTCTTCTACTCATATTGGAAAAATTACAAGTCCATTTTTCTTCATAGCATCTCCGATAATCTTCTTTACATCTTTATCAGAAACTCATTTATATGAGCTCTTTCATGTTCATACACTTAAATTTTTTTCAATTCATTTTACTTCCTCCATAACATTCAATACTGCATCAACAAGATTTGTTGCTTTTTTTTCTTTTGCCATAATAATATATCAAAAACTAAATAATTATTTTATTTTTAGTGTCTTGGTTTCAGTAACCCATCATCCTACAATTTTAATTCCTGCCTTTATGTCATCTTTTATTAGTTTTTTATCTAATGTTTTTTTAACTGTTGTTTTTTCAACAATATATTTACTATTAATTTTTTCTATATCACCATCGGCTTTTTTAGAGTTTGAAAACGAAAGTTTTCAAGCACCACTTTCATACTTTTCAGTATCTAAATCTATCATAAGTGATTGTAAAAATTTCAAATCACTGTCTGCACTATTTAGTGTTGATGTTGCAAGCTCAGTCTTTTGTTTTGCAATATTCATCTGTGCTTCTCAAAGAGCCTGCTTATCTTGAATTTTTCAAATGAAATAATCAAAACACTTTTCTTTACTTCAAAACTTTTCTATAATCTTCTCACTTCGTTTTGGTTGAATTTCAACATTTTCTGAAAACTCTTGAATAAACTCATCCATGAAATTATCCATTCTATATATTATGAAATAAATATTCTTGTTCTGCCTCATTTTGCAATGCTTCCATTACATGCTCATAATTATCTAATTCCCATTGCCTTCTACATTCTTCCATAGTTCTCTGTACTAATAACCGATCAATATTAGCTTCATACTCTGATCAAGCTCAACCATTACTTACTCGTTGTTCTTGGAAATAATCTGTATTGAACTCCTCAAACTGTGTATCAATCCAACTTGGGTTATACTCTAATCAATTAATTTTCATAATGTAGGGCTTATGAATAAAAGAAATGTAAGACATTTGGTTTGTATCTCTTGGACACTAGACTGACGCCACCGCATCTCTTACTAGATTGATATGAGTATAATAATATTTTTATAAAAAGCAAGGGCTTTTTTGATAATCTTTTTTATTTCAATCCCCTCTGTCTCATCTCATAATCTAGCTTCTGATCTCGAAATTCTCTATACTCATACATATCCGCTTTTGAAAAGGATCTATATTTTTGTGCCAACTTACAAATTCTATTATATTCATTATTTCATATAAACTTTTTCCAATTACTTTCTCGTGATCTTGCAAAGTTATTTCATTGTTGGCGATTACAGTTTCAACAAAGTGGCATTATATTATTCAATTCAAATGCTACGTTTATATATCTTTGCTTTGGCCAAACGTGTCATCAATTCAATTTTTTCCAGTCCCTCCATTTTCAACAGCACATACATTGTCATTTATTATTTCTATCCATACGAGCAAGCACAGCATATCTCTGTAATGACTTAATAGTAAGATGCATAGTTGCCGTGACGCTTCTTTCAATTTGTACTAAGGTGAGACCTTTATTTTCTCCTTCTTTCTTTTGCTTTCATGGTTTTTTATGTCACTTTAATTTTCTAATCTTTGAATTTATGTCTTTTTCAGATTTTTTTGAAACTTTTGAAATATATTTTTCTAATTCTTTCATTTTACGTATTTCTAATTTTTCTTTACGTAGATCAATCATTTTTCCATACTTTATTTCTAGACTATACTTTTTATCGGATATTTTTTTCTTCAATTTCAAACTCTCTTTATATCTTATCTCATTTTCTTTTTTTTCAATTGAAACTCACATCTATAAATATATTAATAAATATTATTACTTTGATTTGTGATCACAGAATCAATATCTTGTTTCCCATGACGATGGATCTTTTGCACATTCGCTACACGGATGAGCCAATCTATATGCAAAAGAAAGTGCTGAATATAATTCAGTAAATCAAGCAAGTTGTCTTCAACTTGATAATTTTTCTATCTCAAGCCACAACTCTGAAGCCTGACGGTTTTGTTGTCACTGAGCCCTATTCACATATTCAATTGCCATACGCATTACCAAAAAAACATTCTCATCTAATGTTTTCATTCAATCTTGTGAATCCCATTGTGCTTCACATCTTTTTAAAAATTCATCTTTTGTCATATTATATAATAAATTACTAAAACTTATAATTATCAACTTCTTTATGATAATGCTCCCATGCTTTTTCTCAAAATAATCACTTATCAATATACTCTCTTAGATCATCTTCATGGAAAAATCAAATATTATAATCAGTTCGCAATCCAATAACATTATCAAACTCTCGATATTCACTTGGAAATACTTTATGAATTCTTTCTGTTGTTGGATTTTTAAATTTTCATCAACTATCATTACGATATGTATAATAAGGAAATCATTCTTCATCAACTTGATCTGATTGTTTATTTGGTATTTTTGCAGCAGCAAGATAACACCACTGTGCAATATTATCAAGTGTCTGTTTATTCATAATTGGAGGGTACTCAATATCTATTTGTTTTTTTCCTCATTCTTCAAAACTTGAAAAAATATACTTTCATAGATTTAGTCTTTCCATAATATATTTTATTTAGATAAAGCTTTTTTGTCTAACTGTTCTAATTTCATTTTTGCTACTCGTGCTTTTGCAAGTTCCTTTGATGTTTTTTCAACTTGCGGAAGTGAGATGTAATTTCTTATTACAGTCAAGAATAATGATTTTTTCATAATATATATTATTATAATTTAAAAACTAAACGCAATAGAGAACAGTTGGATTATTTTTGTGAATATCAATATCCGGACATTTTTCTTTAAATGCTTTCACATCAAATGGTTTTGTAATTATATGGAATCAGTTAGGAGTTTCAAAAGTATCAATAAACTTATCTCATTCTGGCATTAGTGAATTTATAAATTCTACAATCTCAACACATTTAAATATAAAACTTGTTCAATCTCAATCTATATCTATTATCCACAACTTATCTTTTCACTTTGATCTTCAAATACAAGTATCATATATTTTTCTCAAATGATTGAAACTTGAATGTTTAAATGCACTTCATAATTCAACAATCATATCTTTTGCAAGTGATACAGTGTTTCTACGGGAAAGCCTTATATATGCACGAGCATTGAATATATGGCAAAGCTCCTTTATCTCTCAGTATCTTTTCTCAAGATATTCCATTGAATGAATATAATAATTTTTTATAACACGATTATTTCAAGTCATTCAATCATTATCTTTTTTTCTTTGTAAAATTTGAAGAAAATAAAAATCATTCTCATCTTCAAACTTCATTAATAATTTTACTTTATCAAAGTTGTCTACTTTTTTACTTTTTTCGATCTCAAACATATGTTCAGTTTATAAAATAAATATCTATTGTTCATATAAGTCATGCAAAAGTATCTTTATACAAACATAGTTTTGTAGTTTTTCTTACCTTTTCACTCTCTTCATCTGGATCAGTATCTCTCCAAACCTCAAGTATCAATGTGGAATTATCTACAATTTTTTGGCTACTTCTCAATTTTGCAATTCAGCCTGGTCTATTTACTCATCAAATACCACTAGGTTTGCTCATATGATGAAGTAAAACAATACAAATATCCAATTGATTTTTTAACTGTTGTAACTGTTGTGTTATCTCATTATATCTTTCAACTTCATTTATTATTCAGCTAATATTTCACAAGTTATCTATAAAAAATAAATTATAACCCTTTGAGTGTTTTTCTCTTATGTCCTCAATTATTTTTTCAATATTTGGCGATTCTTCAAATCAAGTCAGTAATAGATTTTCTATATTTGATAATTCTTTGTATACTTGATTTGCTTTCTCTGATTGTTGATCTGTATATCTTGCTTTTTGAAACTCAATTTTTGATATTCAAGCCTTCTTCATTGCAATTCTGGTCTTCATAAATCTAGGCTTCAACTCTAATGTATAATATACCGTTTTGTTTCAAGCTTTAGCATTCTCCCTAGCACAGAAAAAAGAATATTCTGTTTTTCACATACTTGGAAATCATGCAATTACAACTAAATCCAACTGATCAAGTACTCAAAATTTATTATCTACCTTATCCAATCACCATGAGAAAGGAGCAATCCTTCAAGTAAATATATCTGACTTTCTTACACTACTATCTTTTATTTCTTGCAATATATTACCTTTTATTTTTACAAGATCATTTACATCTTTAACTTGAAATGGATTCAAGGAGAAGATATACGGCTCAAGTTTATCAAAGCTTTTTATACTAGCTTTTCATGCTTCGTCATTATCTGGAATATAATAAACCTTTTCAAATTTTCTTGCTATTCTTTGAACCTCATGTATTCCAAGTTCACAAGTTCTCATTCAAATTACATTGGTATCATATTGATATATTGAAAGAAAATCAAACATTCCCTCAACTATGAAAATATAATCTTTTTTAGTATCATACTTTCATTGATAAATTGCTTTTCCATTTGTTCCTTTTTGACAAGAGAACCTTTGACCATCATTTGTTATTTTACGTTTTACAATTCATTCTGCAAAGTCATCTTCATATACAAGCATAGCAATAGATCAGTTACTATCCATCAATAGTCATTTTACTTTCTCGTAATCTATGCCTCTAGAAGTCAAATAACCTTTTTGCTGATCTCAGCAATATGGTAGTTTATAAAACTCTTCTTTCCAGTTTACATCTACAAGTCAGAAGTTATTTGAAACCATTCATAAGTTTGACTATCATCCAATCTCAGATGACTTTTTACAAATTGAAAGCTTGGTCATTGACCTCTAGACTTTGAAAAATCTGTAACAATATTTTTATTTACATTGAATGTCCGACCATCTGTACGTTTACCATCTTCAATCAAACCATACTCACCATGTCATTTTGTCCAAGATTTCAATCATAGTTTATCTACTACATCTTTGATGTCCAACTCCAGAATTTTTGAGATCATGCACTATCAAATAGAATGTAAAATACTTTTTATTTTTGTTGTTATATCTGATGAATACTTATCTCTAAATGGTCAGCTTCTTCAATATTTTAGTTCATATTCATTATATAGCTTTTCTCGTTCTTCTACTGTTTTATCTTCTCGTTTCCATTCTTTTTTATTTGGATCTTCCTTCCTTCAAAAGTCAGTTTTTTTATTTCTTGCTCGTGTCTGCATACGCTTTTTAGTATCTCGTGTTTTCTCAGATATCCATTTCTCCTTTCATTTGAACTTTCAACGTTGTATTGTCTCTGACCGATAATTTATAAATTTTTCTAGTTCGTAGCTTTGGAGGAAATCTGAAAGATTTTCTTTTTCTATTTTCTCTTTTATATTATATATATTCTTTTCATTCTTTATATTCTTTACATTCTTGATTGTGTCCACTTGATGTCCACTTGATGTTCATTTGATGTTCGCTTGTGTTTCACTTCATTGATACTTATGCCGATTGATTATAGTAAACAAGGTGTATTTTGTGTTTCATTCGTGTTTCACTATTCATTCACTTCCTAAAACTTTTAGTAACCTATTAATTTTTGATCTTGATAGTAAAAATTTCTCTGCAATTTTCTTTTGACTGCTTATAAATTGTCATGGTAAAATCTTTTTTTTCTGTAATCATAACATAAATTCTTTTTTTGTATGTGAAGCCTGCATTAATATATAAGAAAGTAATCAAATAAGTTCTATATTGCTTCAAATACAGTTGTCTAATGCCTTTCTATATAACTTTACTCGACCTTCTTGCATTTTTATTTTTGTGATATAAAACTATTTATATAAGTCATCTCATTTATTGTAGCAGTCTTCACATAACATTTCGTTTTTATCTCATAAATAGTATTCATAAGATTTACACGTTCCACATACTTTACACTCTCAATTATATACATGGTCATACAATCAACTCCTGAGTCATTCTAACTCCGAAATTACTCTTGGTTTATCAAATTCAATATAATTATGTCACTCTTTATGAAGGCGGCAACCTATTGATATCCGTTCCTCAATATCTAGTTCGTTTCTACCGATATACTTTGCCTTTGATCTACTTCTAGCCACAACGCCAATTACTCATTTATCAGTGTCATAACTATCGTATACTTTATATAATCTTAGATTTTTTTCCATAATATATTTTTACAATATAAAGAAAAGGGTGGACAATCCCAGCATCCCTGCCTGTATCCACCCCTTTCAGGTTATTACAATTTTGATAGTTTTGTGTCATTACGGACGGATGGATATTTGGATTTTTATAACTATATATTTTGTATATATATACATATATATAAATTTTGCAAGGGATTATTCATCTTCCTTGTCAAATCTCTCCAAAAACTCTTTGTTACTTGGTAGGTTATCCAGCTTGAATAGTTCTCAATTCATAGAATAAGTATTTTCATCAAGATCAATCAAGAAGTATCATTCACAAAATAATCAATCTTCTTTAAAATCAACTTGATCTGCTAGCTTTGTTACTTTTCATTCATATATTAATGATAATATATCAGATCAAGTATTACGACTGAATGCTTCTTTTTCTACTCATCCAGCTTCTCGAATTTTCTGTGACTCTTCTTCTTCTGCAAACTCAACTGACTTGAGTTTTTCTTTAAATACAGAAAGATCAGCTGATCTCAAAAACTCTAAAATCTGAATTCCTTGTCAGCTTGGATAACAGTCCCATTGACAGTATTGGCCTACTCTGTGTTTTCTATCCATTCTTACTTCAATCAATCATCTTGTTCACATAATAATATATGTAAATATATAAAAATATTATATTGAAATAGTATTTATTTGTTCAATCAAGTTTGAAGTATATTTCAAATCTTTTGACAGTCTAAACATAATATCTGAAAAACCACTTATATTATACATATTTCACTTTACAGCTATTGAGTTTTCATATCCAGTAAGATCAAATAAATATATATTTTTTATACTTCAAGTATTATTAACATAGTAAGAACATTGCATATCTGAAAAAACTATTACATTGTCATAGTCCTTTACTTTATCAATTGCTTGTTGTAGATCAGTACCACATCAAACATCTGTCTTTTGTATTGCCTCTGATATTCTATTTACACTATCTCAAGCAAAAATATTTGGTCTTTTACAGTCTGTTGCCCAAGCATAACATATCCCTCATTTCTTTTCTGCAAGTGCTCAATAAAAAGAAGCAACATCAATTGGTCTTAGTTCTGACTTTCAAGATATTGTTCCCCATGTCATACTTCAAGAAGTATCAACAAGAACTGCTGTTTTTCATTCTATTGGTAGATTATCAAATCACTTCATTGCTACTTCTTCAAGAGCAGAAAGAAGTTTATTTGACATAGAACTATATCTACAAAACCAGATTGCTCTCAAAACTTGAAAAGGAAATATTCCTTTCATATTTGCAGACTCTAAGTTTTTTACAATTAGACTTTCATCCACTCATGCCTCTAGCATGTTTCTCATGTTCATAAGCATTGCGGTAGTACCTAGCTTTCACTCTGATAAAAGACTTGTAAATGAACTTTTTTTGTCCTCTCATGCAGATAATTTATTTTCCCATCTTTCTGCTTTTTTCAATTGTCACTTCATAAGCTTATCAATAAACTCTCCTTTATAATGTCATAAGTTGATAATATCATACAATTTTATATCTCATTTATTTTTATATTTATCCATTTGATATTCATCAAACTTTTGTATTACTTCTCAAAATGCAAACTTCAGAGAGTTTGGAAAGACAAATTTTCACTTATTTATAAATTTTAAAGCTCAAAGAATTTCTCAAAGCTCATCTGGTCTTCTTATCATTTTTTTTAAAGCACTTGATAACTTTGATCTTGATAGATTACCACTATAATTTTTTACATACCAAGCAACAATAAAATGATTTATTGACCTCAATCAATAGATTCTAGAAAATATTGCAACTTTCAAAACAAAATCCTTGTTTACTTTTTCTAGATATCAAACAAGCCTTTCAATCGTTTCTTCAGCTGTTTGATAAAATGACTTTTCGAGAAAAGATGTAAGACATAATTTCAAAAGTTCTTCCTCTGGCTTCATTGATTTTGCAACTCAACCTTCATGTGTTACTGCATCAAATTGTTCTGTATTAAATTTCATGAGAATAAATAAAAGTATAAAAAAAAGAGAGCAAAGTCCTCCTTTGGTATAGTAATAGTGAGAATGTTATGAGGGAAATTTTAGTGCTCTAACCAACTGAGCTATAGATACCGAAGCACCTAGTTAGACTCGAACCAACGACCACTCGTTTAACAGACGAAGTAACCCATCATTTTACTACACTATAGATTTTATTTATACTAGAGAATCAAGATAGAGTATTTTTCTTGTCCGCGAAGTAACTCATATCATTACTACTAGCTTTCCCATATCAAAGGATATGGGATAGTTTGATATTAATTAATTTGTTTTAAATTGCAAGGCTTTTTTTGACTTTTTTTATAAAACAATGTATTCTCCTATTCAAAAGCCATTCTCAAAACATTTCACAAGGTTCTTTTCATTCAGAAATAAGTAAATCTCAAGTTATTTCTTCGGATACTGATTGAGCGATTACTCGAAGATCAATAAGATATGTACGATAGTTTATTTCTTTCTCAATATCTCCTCAATCTCTATAAGCTGAATCTATAAAAGAAACATCAAGTAGTTGTAAAAAATCTCTTTGCATTAATAATCTATATAGCTTTCACAATCTCATCTCATGTGCTGTTTTTATTCTCATATGTTGTAAAGAACATTTTATAGCAAATTGTTCTAGCTTTCTTGGAGTCTTCAATCTTTTGCAAAAGTTTTTGATCTCTTGTTCTCATAGTTTATCATGTCAGTGATGAGATGGATGATGTTCTTCTGGAGTTACTCACTTTCAAAAGTCATGACACAATAGTCAAAACTTTTGTTTCATTCCTTTTCCTTGATCCATTACTCTCATTACATGATCAAATGAAGTTCAATCATGCATATCTGGAACCTTTAGTGCAGAAACTTCTTTAAAAAAAGTATTTAAACAATCTATAGAATCAAGATAAGTGAAAAAGCGAGATGTTTTTTTATATGACATTGCTTTAACTAACTCTCAAAATACTCTTTCAATAGATAAAGACTTCAGACTGTCCTTCATATATTTACATATTTCAGTTGTCTCTTTACAAACCTTGAATGATTTAAATTTTGCACAGAATCTAGCAACTCTGAATACTCTCAAAGGATCTTCTGAAAAAGATGGAGAAACGTGTCTTATTTTTCAGTTTTCCAAATCGCATCATCAGTTAAAAGGATCAATTATTTCTCCCGTTTCTATGTTTCTTGCAATAGCATTTATAGTAAGATCCCTTCTTGATAGATCATCTTCAATTGTAATTGTACTATCATAAATAATAGAAAAATCTTTATGTCATAATCAACAACTTTTTTCTTTTCTTGCTAGTGCTATTTCTGAAATCTCTCCATCAACACGAACCAAAAAAACAGGAAAAAACTCTCAGGCAACTTTCTCAAATGGAATAGTATCTATGTTCTCTATTCAAGTAATAACATAGTCCTTATCATTTGGTTCTATTCAAAGCAATGAATCCCTAACTGCTCCTCATACAAGAAAAAGAGTTCATCATAATCACTTGATAATCTTGTTTAGTTTTGATTCTGTCATAATATAAACATAAATAAATTAATCTGTATATAATCATTTTGTTGGATTCGGTTCATATCTTATTCATTTTTTATAAAGTCTACATTGTTTTTTATTCTCGTATCTAGTTTTTCTTTGTACAGTTTGTATAACTTTTTTAAAAAATCAATTTGTTTTGCGACCATGTCTACACATTTTACACATACATAGTCAATATTCATTTTTCTTTCTTTTAACCATTATGTAACAATAATAATAAAGTTAATCATCTGAGTTCATTGACTCCTTTATACAACATAATGTTTCTAACATATACTTTTGCATTTCTGTTTGCTGTTTTATCATTCACAATTCTGGATGTTCTTGATTTCGATCATACAAATCTTTTTCGGATTGCAAAGGCATTTGTCCCATGTAGATTGTTGGTTACGAGTAAAAAAGCTCGTAATTTATTATAAACATAGTTCTGTTTTTTTCAATAATCTTTTATAAAAATAGATGGACAAATTTTGCAATATATTCTATTCATCAATATATAACAACTACTGCAATAAATGTTCATATAAATAAATAATTTTCTAATCTTCCCATCATAATTTTTTTTGATATAAAAGTTCAGGTGTTTCATATATATTTCAAACAACCTCACAAAAATACTGAGGGTCTGAGATAGGTCTTTTATAAAATCTATATTTTATTTTTCTGTCGTATGGTCTAGCAATTATAATATATTCAATTTTATCCCAGATAACTTCTCAAACTAATCATCAAAATCATTTTACTTTAACAATATCTCATTCGTATATTTCTGTTCAGTTTCTATCATGGAATCAAACCCATTGCATTACTTTTTCATACGGAAATCAGCCATTAAAAAGATTGAATACTCTGCTTGGAAGCTTGCTTATCCAGCTCCAACTTAGCATACTATTTCAATCCCATGCTCTAAACTTAGATTTTCTCATAATACTATATAGAATAAAACCCCCAAGGGGAACCCGTCTCTCACGGCTGAGTCACGCTCTGTTCACGTAGGCGTTCACGCTATACAATACGGATATAGGCGAGCTTATTATTATACACCTGCTATAGGTGTTGCCAAGTTAAGTGATATGCTTATCCCGTTATGGGATAGTTTGAATATAACAATTTATTTTAAAAAAGCAAGGGTTTTTTTAAATAAAAGAAAACCAGCTCCGAAGAACAGAGTTATTAACAGTATTGATTTACTAATTTTTTACATTCTATTGCTTTTTCTATATTCCATCAACGCGATAATCTTCTTTGAATAAGTCAGTAATCTACATTAAGCCTTTTACAAACTATTGCAAGTGTTCCCTCTAGTCACTTATAATTTACTATCCTGTTACGTGCAGTATTATTTGCTTGTTGTTTATGTGTTGATCGTTTACAATTATTTTTACAGTAATCTAAATTATTATTTATCCTATCAATGGTTAGATTATCAGAGCATCATTCTTTCATATCCTCTCGAAATCATTTAAAGCTTTCCCGTTTAGGATCATATGATATTCAACGTCATCAGTAATTTTTAAACGAATCTGAATTACTATTATTACATCTTTGTTTTAATCCAACCCATATATTATATTGTCTTGTTCTAGCAAACATAAAAAAATCCTATTATATAAATAAAGCGGCTGCTACAATACACCAAAAGTATATTTACCGCCCTATTATATAATAGGATTATGGGTATTGTAGCATATATATATTACAAATAAAAAATATTTTTGCAAGTGAAAAACACTATCCCAAAGGATAGTGTCTTTCTGTCGGGAAGGGGTTTAACCTATATTATCCGTCGATAAATCCCTTCAAGTAATGATGGGGTATACTCTTGTTCCAAGTAAACACATACAACCATAGTTTGCAAGTTCATTGCCATGACTAGCCAATACAAAACTATGTGCTTTTCTCCGAAGAACCCATTTAGAGATATTCAGCCACCGACATCATTCTGGTCGAATGCAAATTTACTATAATGATAATAATACTAATTGCAATAAAAAAAACGTCGTGTATACACAACGCTATACTTTACACTACTAAGCATACCAAGTCGTGCTATTTTTATTTTTGCACTAAGTGACACCTTTGTTTTGGAATCATTTATCCCTAAAGTACTCATTGAAATTATGGCACATATCTTTGCTTTCTTCAGTAGACATATATTTATATGTATCTGATACCTTTTGCATCATTGATTCAATTGCCTCTCTTTTTTCTTTTTTATATTCTTCTTGTGCATTATCCTCAATTGATAGAGGAAGAATAACATAAAAGTTTTCATAGTATGTTCATTCATCTATCAACTTCTGCATATTACTTACAACATATACATTATATTTTCATTTAGGATAACTATTTCTATGGATTCATTTTTTTCAAACACATATTGCATGTCCAGCATAATAATTTGAAAATCAAATATCCTGAACAATTCAATCATCTAATTTATCCCTTTGATAATCTCTTGATAGTTTTACACTAGCAATTGCAAGATATCATTTATTGCGAATAACTTCTGTTTCTTCATAGCTTCAAACAAAATATCTCATTTGTCTTCTTCATTTAGAGTTCCAATAGTTTGTAGCACATTCAACACCTCTTCTTGTCCAGTTTCATTTATTTTGCACATATCAATAATTCTCAACTGCATAATCCCAAAGTCAAGCAATCTCCTCTACAGATGGATTGTGATTTTCCATACTACAAATACTTGAGTATGGAGCAAATAATGTACAAGCCCATTTATATGGATCTTTATTTTGATCTAAATAAATATATTTATCATCTAGATCTGGAGCAATATCATCAAGATCATCTAATGATTGTAAAGATCAAATCTCCCAATCAAGCAATTCTCTTCAATCTCCAAGACAGCTATTTATATTAGTCATCATCAATATTTTTACCAGTAAAAAGTTTATATAATCGTCATGCTACTTTTTTGCAGTAGCGTAAAAAAGCTTTTTTGTCCTTGAAATCTTCTGGTCATTTCTGCGTTCGCTCTGGCGATCACATTTATAAAATTAGAAAACAAAAAAGCCTGCCCACAAGAGCAGGCTACAGATTACTTAGATTCTTCTTTAATTTCTGATGGGTGTATATACCCCCCATGGGTACTTCTATACAAAACTTCATAACCATCACCATCTGGAGTTTTATCTTGATAGATAGATGTTAGCAATACTTCTCTATCACCATTCAAATCAACTCTTTTCATGTGTACTTTGTATTCCTCTTCAGTAAGTTTTACACAAGGATTGTTTAGTTCCCCATCTTCATTTACCCCAAACTCTTCTTTCATTTCTTCAAATGATTTTACAATCACTTTTTGTCCTACTTTAAACATGATATTATAATAACAATATAAAGCTATCTTCAATTTCATCAGTTTGTTTTATTTATAAGATTCCATCAATCTAGTCTCATTCTAGATATTTGATCCTTTTCCTCTTGTCTATAATCTCACTGTACTAAAAATAAATCTATAATTGCCTTTCCTGTTTTTATCAGAATAAATACTGGAACAGTAGTTGGTAATTGTAATGCTATTAATAGTCAGTTTGCAATATGTCTTGATAACCTTGTAGCAAATGATCACGTATATCATACATATGCAATATTTTCTTCTGGATTTTTTATTGTATAGATTACTTTCATGTGTTGTGAGGAATAAAACCTACAACCAATATACAATAAGGATTATTTTCTATTTATCAAGTAATTCATTTTTTTTGTCTCTTAGATATTTTGTTATTCCCATTGTAATAGATTTTCATATTACAACAGCCTCTGTTGTTAGAAATAAAATCCAATTTATTTCTTCTCAATTCAATACTGCTTCTATATTACTTGATACACCAATAAGAATAGAAAAAGCCGTTCAGATAATGAATGCTTCAATTGATCTTGCTTGTGCTTTTGTAATATATCAATTTTCAATAAATCTTCAAATAAACTTTAACATTATAATTTTATTAATGATAAAAATCTTTTTTTACAAAGCTTTCACACTCTGATAGTGTTCTAAAAAGAACTGGACTTTTTATAGTAGCTGGTTGATGCTGTATAAGATAACACCTCGATCAACTTTCTCAAGCAACATAGTTTGTTTTTATATCAAAAGTAATATAAAACAATGCCAATAATATGAGCAAAAGTAATAATATATTTATTATAGTTTTAGCTGATATTTTCATTTTGATTTTGATTATGTAAAATAACAAGCTCTTCCTCTAATTCCCCATTCATACTTTCAATACTTACTTGAAGATCAATTATAGTTTGATCAAATAACCTTTGGTGTATATTCAGAATAGCAATCTCAAGTAAATCTGGATTATCATCATATGCAGATGTTTCAATAAGTTCTTTAATTCATCTTGCCAATTCTCTTACTTTTCAAACATGCCAACTATTAAACTTATCAATTGCCATTTGTGGAATCAAAGGGTGTTCCTCCCACTCTTTTGTATATCACTTTATTGCTTTTGATTCATTTACTAAATACTTGAATCATATTTCTTTTTTCTTTTCTTTTACAATTTCTTGCAAAAGCTTCAGCCACCGCTTAAATTTTATTTTCAACATTCTTTTGAATAATTCATTTTTAAGTTTATTTTCACTTGATAAGGATAGTGAATCAACTTCTGTTATAATATATGATTTCAACATTGGAAAAATCATATGATACTTAGAAGATACTTTTGCCTTATGAAATATATTTTTATTATTCTTTACATACTGATAAATAATTCATAGAATAAGAAAAACAACAACCATATATGGTCAAAAATCTTTTGTGTAAGGTAAAACAAGCTCTAATACTTCCATTCTTTTTTTTTATAAATTAAACCATTGCAGTAAGTATTGCTTCTTTATCAGCAATTCTTGCATCTGTAGCTACATTAGAAGCATCAACTTTTTCTTGTCTGGCTACCTTTTCTGCATTCAATACACTGATTTCTTCATTTATAGATTCTACTGTTTTTGAGAATCTTTTAACCCTAATAATAATAGGATCTCCATTTTGGTCTTCTGCATCTACGAGTTAATAGAAACTAAAAACTCAATCAACAGAATCAACAATGTAGTCTTGTCAGTTTATAATCATCTTTGATGATAAAAATATAAAAGTATTTGTGTTTCTTAGTCACAGTCAGCTCCGACTTTGTATATAGCGAAGCTCATTCGTGCTCGACTTTGTATATAGCGAATCCCAGCTAGTTCCGACTTCGTAAATCGCAGAAACTATTACTGTTTATAATGCTATTTCACTTGTCGATGTATAGACATATCTCTGGTAGGTCAAACAGGAGTAAGTACTTTCTTACTTGGTCTACTAATTTTTTTTGTTGTTTTGTTTTTCAAAAAGAATTGTATTTTTGGTAGCTTAGTATATCATTCTTTTGTTACTTTACCAACATGATAATCAGGCATTTCATACCAATCTTCTTTTGTTAATCTTATTACATTTCATCAACTAAATCTAGATAATCATAATGTATCTATTTTTTTTACTCTTTGATATTCATTTTTTGCATTATATACAGCATATAAATCATATATATCAGTATCAAAATAATCTATATTTACTGTATCAACTCAAACAGGCTTTACAAATATAGCATATTTATTCGGAGTTCACGATAGCAATAAACTATATGCAACTAAAAATGAATATTTATTGTATCTTTGATTTGCATATATATGTCTTGGAGTGTCTTTTGCATAACTAACCCAATTGTCACTGACAGCACTATAGTTTTGTAAATCCATCATATAGTATCTACTTGCACCACCAGACTGTACATCATAATCACCACTTGGAGATACATTAGATGGAATCAATGTTGTACCATCAATATATCTTCTTTGTCATCCTCAGTGAGCTACCTTTCAACCTTGTTTAATTCCTCAATATATTTTTCTATAATTACTTGCATTCCATACACATTTCCAAGGTTCATGTGCTGCATTATAAACATACGAACTAGCTGGTGTAAGTTTTTGTATTGCATCCTCTATAAATGATTCTCAACGCTGCCATCTAATTCTACTTGTTAATGGTTCTCACATAAAATTATAACTTGCTCACGTTGTTTTATACCCACCTGAACCATTATAATGTCTTCACTTTATCATTGAGTAAAATGTATTCATTCCATACATTTTTCTTATTGGCATTATAGAGTCATCGACTATATCATATAACCTTGCATAAATATCATTTGTGAAGTTTCCACCTGAGCTAGCCGCTCTTGTAGAAAGATATGCATATGCTTCATCGGCATTAGTAAATGTCTGTTTTGTCCAAGAATTTACTAATGCTCAATTAAATGGAGCATACTCATATATATCCCAAAGACAATCTTGATAATTACTTGAAAGTAAAACTGATCCTGTATGCGGTCATTTTAGTAAATAAGTATTACCAATAGAGCTATTTAAATCTGGAAATGTTACTGCACTAGTTGCTTGAGGATTACTTGTTCTGTTTAGTTGAATAGTTCCATACTCTAATGTACTTTCAGAAGCACCACCGCCAATATCGTATCTATTACCAAGATGATCCCTTAAAAAAAGACTAGTACCATCTCTTGATAGTCTCATTGTATCTCTATTAGGAGAATTTTCTGGACTTTGGTTATCTCTCATCAGTAATCAAGTCATTTGACAGTGGTTTGTAAATAAATATGGTAAGAATGTTTATTTCATATCGGGACGACTCGACAAAAGCGTCCCATATATCGAGACGACTCAACAAATGCGTCCCATATAACGGTTCGACTTGACAAATGCGAACCTTAAACTTTTTTTATTTATTGAATACTTCTAATGCATATGGATGATCTCTTCTACCTTTTAGTAATCTTATTGTTGGAGAAGATAAATTTGATATCCTTCATGTAGTTTTATCTTTTTTATAAAAACTTACATGTTGTTCTGTTTTTCAATTTTTAATTAATCACATCCAATTTGACTTATGTAATCGTGTTGCTTTTGCTGATACTTCTCTTTGTAATGATGATAGTTTTATATCATGAATTAATGGATATGTTTGTAAATCTCCAACCCTCATATATACATCATATAAATCACTATCAATATAATCTATATATATACTATCTCTTGATACTGGTTTTATTAACCAAGCTCGATATCTATCAACTCAATCATTATACTCTAATTTATATGCAATAAATACTGAGTCACTTTCTCATAAAATTGCATTTTTAACTGCTCTATATTCGCCTTTATCATATAAATAATAACTAAATGGACTACCTCATGTCCAACAAACAACATACTTAGACTCTGAATGAATTACTTTAAACTCTTTATTTTGTAGTGCGGGAGTAGCAGCAATATCTATGATTCAACCGTCTTCTCTCAAGCAAAATCTATTCCTATTTCCAACACGTATTGATGCTCACTCGTGTAATCCACGGTGAATATTTCTATGCTTTCTTGAAGTCCAAAATAATCTATTATAATCGTTTCATGGATTCCAAGTAAAACTTGGATATGTAGTTTTCATTATATCAGTAAGACAAGAAACATAATTTGTCCATCAGACATTAAATTCATCTGCTAGATAAGGATCAGTAGAAGATTTATATCATTGTCTATCCCTCATTGCAGAATAAACATCATTTATTGGATTAATTTTTGTAATTGGTTTTATTTTTGGATCTGTTATATCATATACATCTATATAGATATCATATATATAATATCCTCAACTATGCGTACAATTTGCCTGTAAAAATGTATATAATGTAGCTCTATCAGCAAATGTTTGCATACTCCATATTTTTTGATTTCATGGTATCATTTCCCTAACAGTCATGAAACACTTTTGAAAAGGAGTGGTTAGATTAGAGGAACTAGATGAGCCGAACAATTTTGGATTACTTATTTTCATATTTGCTCTTGGATATCTGAAAGCTGGATTAATTTCGTTCTGTCCCCAATATGGCAGTGAAGCAGCAAATGTTCCATAATTTATTACATCTCAGTCAGTAGAACCTCAAAGAGGAAATTCACCATTGGTATCTCTTCCCCATAAAGTTCTATCTGGCTTTACAAATGCTCTAACAGTAAAATCATTAAATGGTGATCTTGCCACATCTGTCATTATGAAATCTTTTGTGTTTGTTGCTCACATATACAAATATGTATAAATAAAACTAAGTGGGAAGTGTCTGGACTTGCACCAAATCAATATACTATTACTTCCAATTAGGCACTACTTCATAGGAGAGTGCCGAGTTTGAAACTACTTCATAGGAGAGTCTCACAGTTGGTACTACTTCATAGGAGAGTACCGACAATAAAACTAATACCTTACATCCGCAGCTACAGGTTTATCCCTTCCACTTCTCCAAACAATTCTTGCTTTGGATAATGGACTTATTTTTCAAGTTATTTTATCTTTTAGAACTAATCTCATACTCAAGTCCTCCCAATATCATCTTGTAGATTGAACTCTATACTTGAGCGGATTCCATAATTCCTTTGTAATCCTTATTGAATCTGAGTATGGTCATGACGTTGTATATCACGTTATATGTTTGAGCTGACTAAACTGATTTCTTCCATGCATATAACCATATAAATCATACTTACTCTGATCAAAATATGGTATTGTAAGCATATCTATTCCTACAGGCTTTATATATGCAGCATGATTATTTCAGTTTGTTACTTTATAACACATTACTGTAGAAGTAAAATTCAACTCGTCAATATATTGTGTAATCTGATCTTTATTATAAAACCAGTAAGAACCTCAATTCATAGGAACTGAACAATATCTAGAATTATTATGATCCACTGAGAAATCACCAGTTGGTCAAGAAACATTTGTAACAATACTTGTACCGTCTGTTGTATTTCTACTAGAACCAGTCCTATTAAAAACTGTAGCATCTCATCTCAGAAGTCCATACATTTTTCTGTAATTTGCAGGAAGCCGTATTATTCCATTCCCTCAATCTCAAGGAACATAACTATATCAACTGAATCATAAATTCTGAATTATATCCTGATACCAAAATGTTAATTCACTCCATTCATTTGTTTCATTTACTATACTCATAGTCTTTTTATAATTCTTTCTACCTTTAATCATGGAGAAAAACATATTTTGTCAGTGTATTTTTGCTATACTTGGAATTGATGGATCAATAATGTCATATACTTCTAATGATATATCATAGTCATAAACTCCTCAAGATGTACTTGCTACCGTCTGCAATCGTGTATATAAGCTTGCTATGTCTGTAAAACGCATATTAACCCACTCAGTAGGAGTTGGACTCCATTCTGTTATCTTCATAAAGCAGTTTGTGTATTCTGTTTCAAATTGCCAAGTTCCTTGATTAATGATATGACTTGCTCTTTTTATATTTATTCAAAGAAACTCACTTGTCGTAGTTGGTGTTACAGTTCAATTAGCAAGTTGTAAAATACCATAAGAAATTACTTCTCCTTTTGACATAGATCAAAAATAATCTTCCTCACTTATCCAATTATTATTATCAGTATATTCATCAGAAGAATATCATAAAACATAATAATAAGCAGACTGAATATCTTCAACAAAAACCCTCATATTATCATATCTAACTTCTGGTGCAATATTATTGTACAAATCGGAAATAGAACCAACAGACATTCTATTGTCTAAAGGTCATTGTATCTTAGGATTTATTTGTGTATTGAATGGTTTCCCTTCCATAATGCACTTTATGAGTTAAAATATGCAGGCATCTCTATTGTTATTTCTGAGGTATCTATTACTACATTTTCTCAATCAAATATTACTCTATCAATTAGTGAAAAATCAGAGTCCTTATAAAAGTCATAAATATCTGGTACTGCCTCTATATTTACAAACTTTCCATTAACAGATTTTATTATTTCGTTATCTTTTATATAATGTCTTGTCATTTTTTTTATAATTATTAAAAGAAATCAAGTCATGTTGGAGCAGAGGCTGAAACATCTCTTCAAGTAAATGTTTTTGACAATAAATTAAACTCTTCAATAAGATTATCATCATAATAAACAACTCAAGCAGTACTTCCGTGTCTATTTATTTTTCGAACTTGATAAGGAGCTGGAATTGTATCTGTTATTATCATTGTTATTGGATCAACTTCGTATAATGAACTATTAGAATATCAAGCAACCCAAACCTTATCTCTAAAAAACATTAGATTTCCTATAGATCCAGTAGGATTTATATTTGATATTATACTAAAAGACGATAGATCAACCTTATATAGTCTTCAGTTAAGATAATCAGTAACCAATAAATTATTATTTGCTTGTACAATATCAAAGGCATTTGGAAGATTAATACTTCAAACTTGTATTAGTGTATCTTTTGCAATTTTCAATACTTCTCATGCAGTTGCTCATCAAGCCAAATCATAACATGCTACATATACATAATCTCAAACGACTACATTTACAACAGGATAGTCTGTGATAAGTGTAGAAGCAATAACAGTGAATGAAGAAACACTAACTTTTCTAATATAATCATTTCACGCTCACCATGCTCAATCACTACATGTGAGATAAAGGTTTCTATAGTCTGTAGAAATAGACTGGCAGACTCAAACAGAAATATTTGCAACTTCTAGATTTGTTATAGCATCAACTTTCTTAAGTGTTCCTGCTGTTCTATCTGGTATATAATAAAATCAATTAATAAGAATTGCATTGCTTACTGCTCATCAAGAAATAGTATCTGTAAGTGTAAAAGTTCTTAGATCAAAAAGTTGCATTCAACTTGGCGTAGAAACAAGTCATTCGATCTCAGCATCCGGTGTTTTTATTATTGAATATTGGTAGTTTCAAGCATCTCCTCTAACAATAAAAAATTCAAAACTAGCTTCTTCAATATTTAATTCTACTATTTTTGCATCTTGGAAAAATGTTATATGATAGTTCCCTGAATCTAGATTATGTATAACTGTTTTAGGTTCTCATGGTATAAGCGTAAATTTTCCTGTTTCAGATCATAATTCTCATGTCATTCTTTCCCAACTTTCCTGTAGTGTTGGATTCAACGGATCTATTAATTGATATGTTCAATTATTTATTCAGTCATCAAAAATAATAGCTCTACGACCATAATACATATATGTATTTCAGTCGTATGCTTGTTGTTGTACAGGATCGAGCATAGCAACAAGAGTCTCACAATACATATCTACCAATGGAGCTGATTTTTCTGACTCAAAGTTTCCTGCAAATGTTGTTAATCATTTTATTCTTTCATCCATATAATACAACTAAACTCTATAAAACCTTACTTGTAATGCTCAACCATTTGGTCAATTATGTGTAAATCTAGTATAATTTATTATATTTCATTGAACAGTTTGTGTTACAGAACTAGTTGTCCATAATGTTAAGCTATTTGCCTTACTCCCTCACATCCATTCCCAAGATCAAGATATAGTATTGAAAAACTCTATTCCAGTAATTGCAACATTAATTGATTCAAAATCAGCTTTATATTTATCTCCTCAAGTTTCTGCTACCATATTTACAGGAAAGTATGAATTAGTTATAGGGAGAAGTGTCTGTTTTGTCAATGTTATTATATCAATACTTGTTCAAAAATAAGGATAACTACCTCTATAACTTCAGGTAGCATTTGCAGTTCTTAGCTGATCATCATTTACTTGTCAATTATATATTTTTGTATTTCATAATATTATTGTAATATCAGTATCATTATTTCAATACCATGTTCATGGAGTAGGTAATGGTTGAGTAAATCCTGTTTGTGTTATTGATAAGTCTATTAATACTCCAGGTGGATTTGCTCACAGCTGTCATCTTCATTCTATCAACGGTGTCACCAATACTTGACCCACTTCATATAGACCAAAAGAAGGAGCTCATCTCAAACTCATTGATGGTGGTTGGCTAGGAAAGTGAAGATCAATCCACTCTTGACATGTTGTTCAAGAAACTAATCAAGATGGAGCTTGATATACTCAATCAAAAGTACATCATCCTCAACCTCATCCTCAACCTCAAAATAATATGATTCTAAATGTATTAGATCACATTTTTATAATAGACTTTCATACTCACATATTAATGTTCGTCATTTTGAATATAATAAATAAACTAATCTTTTTTTGCTTCTTCTTGGATAATATAAGTTCAATAATTTATATTAGATGTTTTTTGTTCTCATATTGGTTGAGCTGTATCTGTGATTTCTATTTCATATATATATTCTCATACGGTTCCATTATCTATTTCCGTTATTAGAAATTCTGCTTTTCATTGTAAAGGATTTGTAGCTGTTGCAGTTATCTCAAAGAGAGCTGTTGTGTCATCTGGATCATCAAGAGTACTAGCAAGTCTGACAATCATAGTAATTACAAAATTTGTTATATCTTGTCTTTGAGAAACATAATAATTCTCTTCAATAAGATCAACAATACTATCATCTATCAATTCCCAATATGTTTCCCAATCAACCCCCTCTCAAGGTTTGTTTGTAGCATCAGCAGTATGTATTGACAGTGATTTATATACCTTATTTGCCTGTTCTACATATTCCAAATCTTGATATTCAACTCAAAACTCCCAAGAAAGGGCAAGAGAAAGAAACTGCAAAATAAGTTCTTTTGTTAGCTTATCTCACTTTTTTACTACAATTGTTTCTAATGATTTTATACAAGTCATTATGTTTTTTATAATTTAAATATGTCCTCATTCACTTCGTTTTTTATACTCTGCACTTATAGCAATAAGACCAACATCTCATCAGTGTGTATCAGATCAAGCATTTCATGTTCTTTCTAAGGTTAGCCAAAGTGTATCAGGAAATCATCAGTCTTTTCTTGCAATCATATCTGAAATATCTAAATCAACAGTATATCGTTTCTCTGTATTTTTTACTAATGGAGCAGAATCTATTAATATTATATCTTGTTGATTTTCTGCAATAGTAGGAGCAGCAGCAGCACTTGAGTAAATATTCAATCATTCATTTGTCCAAGCCCATCTTACAATCCACTGTATATTTCATCATGAATTATCATCTGTTCTTACTGATCGTTTAAATGATATTTTACTACTTGTATCACAAGACATAGGAAGAGGTGACATAAATCATAACCTATCTATTGCTCAATTTGCAAATAAGTTTTCAACTCTACCAACAGAAAGATTGTCTCAAATATATAGATCTTGATTTCCTGGAGAACTATTTGCCGCTTCAAGTAATCATGCATCTCGAGGGAGTCTATCAATTCATCTAGCCTTTCAGAAATATTCCAAAAAACCATCTGCATTTAATTCCGTACTATTTGAATGAAGTTTAAATTGCTCAATTACAGGTATTGTTGCAATATTTGTTTTTATTCTAAATCTAACTCGGTAATAGTCTGTTCAAGTAAGCATTGGATCGTTTTTAACCCGATTTACTTTTGAAATCTCCGTATCATATCTTAGTTGATGAAATCATGTATTTTGAAAGTATTTTTTTGCATGTGAATAATATGATCCTCAAGAATCAACTACCATTCAATTGATTTCTTCCCAAACTAATCAATTCCAATATTCAATTACAACTTCTCAAGTTCATATATCAAGAGCTGTCTCAATATTTGTTTTTATTCAGTAATGCTTTAAAACATCAGTTCAATCTGTTAAAGAAGATGCTACATATATAGCACTATCAACTAGATTAGATGGAAAACTAAAAGTAGATCAACTTGCTGATCTTGCTGCCTCACTAACGTCTGCAAAGATCCCTCCTGGGATTTCTATAAATGCAAGCATTCCTCTTGTATATGAATCTCACTCTCAAAAGACACTTTCATGTCACTTTTCTGGAACTCATACTTGAAACTCTTGCATATTTACTAATGCTTCATCATTTTCTTTATCTGAATTTGATGATATTCTTATATTATTCCAATCGGAAATAATAAATTTTGAAATATTTAATTTACTTCCAGTAAGCTCTACAGATGAATTATCTTCCGTTTTTAAATCAATTGTACATCATACTGTTGCCAATCAAGATCAAAGAAGCGCAGCATCTGTCTGTGTATTTATTGCAGTTCAACAAGAAGTAAATGCAACATCAGATATTGTAATTATATTACTTAGAGAACAAAGTCATAGAGTAGCAAAACCAATACTAATATCTCTAATAATACACCTACTTGCATCTGTTTCTATTGCACATATACAAGGTCATTCGATTGACCCATCTTTTATTTTTGAATTACTTCCAGTCATTAATACTCCTTTTGCAAAAGTTGGTGGGACTACTATTGCTCACTTTATTTCACACTCCTCATTTAGCTGAATAAAGTCTACATTATTATCATTGGCACTTATTGTTGCATTATAAGCAAGTATTTTTGTATTTTGTGGAATAATAAAAGGATCTTCTGTATATATTCATGGATAAACAAAAATTATATATGGCATACTAATACTTGAATCAGTAATACTATCACAAGCATCTTTTACGCTATCAAAATCTGCTCAATTTAATGCTACAGTTACTACTTTTGCATAATCTGGAGAAATAACACCACTTATTAGTGGTTTTATTACTCAGTTTTCATCTTTTGTTGATGGTATATTACTATTTGTAATATCATAGAAAAACTGTAATTTACCAGAAGATGGTAAAGGAACATTCAACGGGTCTCTTGGTACTCAAGTGATATACATTATTATTTTTTTCTATGTAAAACAAAGTCATCCATCTATTACTAATGATCATAATATCTCAAGTTTATCACAATTAATCATTTGTTTATTTATTCATATTGTAAACTGTTCTGTTGAATCTATAAATGTTCTATTTACTGAGACCGTATTATCTATTGTATTTAATGCTTTTAATACATCAGTATCTTTATCAGATAATTGATGATTAAAATTAGATGTATCAACAACCACATCCTTTGCAAAAACTCTTTTATGAATTCACGGAGCTCAAGGAGTTTTTCTATCTGTAAGCATATTAGTTATGTTAGATAAAAATCAATTCAATTTATTGGTGCTATAACGGAGTATTGTCTCAAATTTATATTTGAAAATGATCTACTCTCTCAAATATTTATTGGTTCACTATCAGTAATAGTTGCGGGGATCTCAAACTTTTCAAAGAATATTTGATATTGATCTTGAGCGACATTAGAAACAATAAAATTTATATGATTTCATCTATTTCTTGATACCTTTGATAGTATATCTTGTCAATATTTAGACAAAATTAATTGCTCTATCGTTTGCGAGACTGACGTTGCTGTTAGTTTCATATTATATTAGATATAAATTACAAAGGTGGTGCTATTGAATCAAAAACTGCATTTTCTCCATTTGTTCTGTATTCTTCAAGTATTTGATTTATATATTCCCAAGATTCTTTTGCTTTCTTTCATTTTGTAGACGCATCTTTTTGTTCTTGTGTCATTATAATATCATAAAATTCTTTAACAAATTCAAATAGAGCATTTGTTTGATCGTGTGCTTTCATGTGTCCTTCTATTAGAGCACGTGCTTCTTTTTTCTTCTTTTCTTTTTTCTTTTCTTCATAAATTACTGTCTCTGTAACAGCTCAACCACTATCAACAAGACATCATTCATTTAGTTTAGTAAACTCATCATCATCTATCTGAATAATACTATCAGCATTTGGATGTTTTACTCAGACAAGAAATTTGTCTCATATAAACGATACGTAACGCATTATAATTAGTTATACTATAAAGGTGGATATTGTATTCTCATTACTTCTTCTGTAATTGCTTTTCCTACTTTTACATCTCCAACTTGAACAACAGATGTTATTCCTCAAGGAACTGAATCTGACAATCTCATTGTATCTCATGGAGTTAGTCCTACCTGCGGAACATAACCAAGAACAAATACGTTTTTTTCTTCTCATAATACTGCACTTGGACTTGCCATCTGTCAAAGATGCTCTCTTTGATATGTCTTATTTGGATCTGTTAAACAAGCAAGATTCTTTTTCAAACCATTGTTTTCTGTAAATGATCCAGTACCAACAGGGAAGTATGGAAAATCCACAAAAGAATTTCACCATGTAGCACCGTCATATAATAGACCAGTTCTTGATCTTGTTTCTTCAGAACCGTATCAAACAATATAATAGTCACTTCCACTAAGTGCACCAGATCTAGAAAGAACAACATGATATACCGTTCACTCTACAAGAGTTATACTTCACAAAAGAGACACAAGTTCATCTTGTAATACTACCTGAGTTAATCAAGTTCATGGAATAGTAGCTGTTGCATTTGCATGCACAAGAGATCCGCTTGGTTCTCATGCACTATCTGTTTCAATTCTTAGAATTACATTATCAACTGGATTCCCTCATTGATTTTTTCATAAAGCAAGTCTAGTTTGATCAAAAGCATCAACTCAACCTACTATTTTAAAAGTCTGTCTTTCATTTGCTCATATATCTCATAGATTTTTTTCAATTGACGGATTATTATAGTCGATTTCCATATTCTTTATGCAATAACCTATTGTTCATCAGCCAGCAAAGTTATTTACAAAGTGGTTTCCATTATCAAGTACTCATACATTATTTGTATAATATGCCTCTTTTCATGCTGTCACTGTTGTTGTACTCTGCTCAATCCTATATGTTTTTCATGCAACTATTTGTTTATTAAAGTAAGATGTTCTATCAAGAAAATTAAATACATTTGTTGTATATGAAAATTCTTCTATTGAATCTGTAACATTATATAAACGTAAGGTTACTAGAACCGTTCACCCAAATATATATATTGGTCACCATATAACATCTCATATTATTCAGTCAGTTATACAATCAAAACTTGTTCAATACCAAGTTCATACTCATATCGATTGTATGAGATTCCAATTTACTGTACCTGTTGGTGCTGATTTAAGCTCAGTAATATCTGAATATAATCTTCTCCACTCTAAAAATACTTGATCTTGTATTGTTACACCTTCTCAGAAAAAGTATTTTCCAAGAGAACCTCAACTTGAAAGTCAATCAATTTGATTTTGTAGCGAAATCAATTCCGCTTCTATATCTATAATGATTTGTCTATTTGCCAAATCTAGAGCAATATCAGTAAGTGTAACAGTAACTCTTTCATCCGTTATTACTCCACCAACAATACTTGCAAGTGGAATATAATTTTCAGTAGGATAACTTGCTCCTTCTTTTAACTCTACATTACCAAGTCCAGCTGGATTTGTATTTTGTGTTGCATCATTAATATGATCAATTGGAACTTCTAACCGTATTTTTTTTGTTCAGCTAGTATCAATGACATGATCATTGTCAGATAAGGCAAGCAAGAAAAAATTTTCATTTGGTGTTGTAGTTGTTCTAAGACAATTTATGAATCATACTCATTGTGAGACAAGATTTGTTGTAACTTCAAATCAACTTATTACTCATTGTACAAAAGCATGTGTATCAAGTCTTGTAACATCACTATCTCTATACTCTGTTCATCCAGAGACAGATATGCTAGGAGCAACACTATTGATTAATCTTCAGTAAAAATTGGCCATAATAATTCTCAATATAAAGATTTAAATATGTATAGCGATCTATGCTATTTTTACAAGTCAAAGATCAGAATTGACTTGTGTATATGAACTTTTGAAGCCTGCTCTACTTACAATAACATCAGCTACATTATACGAAATACTTTTTGTATTTTCCCTTATTGTTGTTTCTTTTCTTACTACATATACATCTCAAGAAAAGTTTAGATAATTATGTGTATTGCTTATCACCAATGGAACCTTATCCCCAGCGTTCAATCACTGTATTGCTCATGGAATAATATCAAATGAAAATACTCTTTTACTTGAAGATAGATCATTCAATATATCTCCAGCAGATTGTGTATTTTTCAATCTTCATCTAATTGTTTCACAAAGACCTCAACGTTCAATAACAGAATCATTATTTGTTTCTATTGTTGCAGTTTCTCAATCTGTTTGTATTACTACATTTCTAAAAGACTTATTTGTTTCAAGTCTCGGTTCTGTAATATTATTTCACTGTGAGAATGATCAGTCAAATTTTAATGCAAGATCAGTTGATCTATCTTCTCAATAAATTGGCTTTACACTTATTTTTCAATTACTTACTTTTCGTTGATATGCACTTGATACTTCTCATATTGCATCATAATAAACATCTCATTTTAGTGATGTTTGCTCTATTATATCTTGAATATCTACATCATGAGACCAACCCTCATAAAAATCAGTATTCAATAAATCAACTATATGATCAAAATATTGTTCAAGCGTTATTCACTTTCATGCTTTGAATAATGCCCAAGTAGATCAATCATACTTATATGTATCATCAATTCACGTAACATAAACAAATCAATACTTATCTTGTCTATCGCTGTTAAAACGAAAGTAATAAGTAACACTCATTCAATGTTGATCCTTTGCAGATTCTACGCATTCAGAAACAGAATTACCAGTTAAGCATAATATTCTATTCCCTACGCTATATTCTCTATATGCTGCACTTCATATTGGACAGGCTATCTTACTTACATCATTATGAAATCTCATAGTTGATATATATTTTTTTTCTTTTAGAAATCCCTTTCAGTCTATTGCAGTGATAAATATTCTATCAAGTGTAAACTGTAAAGATGAAACAACTCATTCAAATATTATTTCTGGAATGTTATTATTTACTTCTATTAATTCTACTTTTTGCCATTCATCAAGTCATACAATATCTATATCAATACCAAAAGTTGTTTGAGAAAATGTTGTTACATCTTCTACAATACTTATTTCGTTCAAGACCTTCTGTTTCTCAAAGGGAGTTGAACTAAAATAGTTTGGATAGAATTTTGCCCAATATTCGGTCATAAATATTAATTAGAATCAAAAGCATCATTATAATTGATTGTTATTATAGGATTAGGTCATCATAATATGTAATTATCGCTTGTTACTGTAATATAATTTACTCATGGGACTGCTCGGAAGGCTCACTCTATACTTTGGTCAGTTGATAGATATGCAACCCTTGTTGTTCAGTCTAGAATATCATAATTAAAGTTTTCTGGATCAAAGGTTATACTAAGATTATTAAATGTTCCCTCAAGTCTATAGAAATATCAAGTACGATTATTATAGAAAATAGGATTCACTAATTCATCACTACAAGATATATTTATTGGAGTAGCAAAGTTTCATTCATTATTAACAAGTAATCATGTTCAACCTCATCATACTGGAGGTGTTACAAACTTATTTACCATTTGTAATCAACCAAGCAATGATGTTTCTCATACTACTTGTTTATCTATATATCAATAGTACCAATGTGTCTCAGCATATAGAGAAAATGAGAAATTAACCCTCATTTGCATGGCTTCATGATCATAAGTAATACTATCAACTACTTTTGCTTGAACTTTAAAGCGTCTATTACAACTATGATCATACCAAGATAACTCATAAAATCATCTATTATTTTCAGCTGGGAAATACTCTGGTTGTATAATTTGATTTATTGCATCCATTGCTGATTGAGCTTCTACTCTAGATCCCCAAGCTATTCAAGATAAGTCAAACTGCCTTCAACTTCAAAATGTCTGACTTGATCTAGTTGCATGAGCAAAAGCCTGATCTTGAAAGTCAGTTCTTAGTGTAGATTTTTTTGTCTCAGTTTGTAATACATATTTATTTGTTATTGATAATGCTGAGTCAAGTTCTACTCACTTATATTCATATCCATGTGCTATCATTATGGGCTATTGATTACATTATCTAAAGCTCTATTAAGATCTACTTGTCCACTTGTATTTATATTTATATTATTCCTTGTTGAACTATTATCATTTGATCCTCATTTAACAATAACATTTACTGCTCAATTTCCACTCCGTCAGCTTAAACGTGAACGAATATCATTATTTATTCAACTTATAAACTCAAGATATGTATTTGTTGCTTCTATTCTGTTTATTATTTCTCTGAATTCTTCTGGTAATTTACCAAGCTCACTTTCTTCTTGACTTTCTTCTGTTCATGCTTGGACTCATTCACTAACTGCTCACGATACAGCTCATCATGTTGTTACAGTTGGAGTTGAAGTTGGTTTTGTAAGAGATGCAAACAATGGATCTCCTTCCTTTAGTTCTCACTCTGAAAGAATTTTATCTTGAAGATCTTTTCTGAGTTTAAATTCTTTTGCCAAGAACTCTGTAAAACTTCTTTCAATTCTTTCTTTCTCTGCCTCTAATTCTAACTGTAACTGTTTTTCTGTTTCAATTGCATTTCTCTTTTCATCTATTATTGCTTGTTCTGCTGCAATTTCTTCATCTGCTTGCTTTACAATCTCTCATGCTTCTTCTTGTTGTTCTCTCAAGAGTTTTTCTGTCTCTGATTCTTGTGAGATTCTTTTTGCATTTATTCTTTCTTCTTCAGTAGAGTATTGTTTTGCAAGTCTAAGCTCTTCTTGAAGTTCAGCAACTCTATTTGTATCAACAGCTCATCATTCTCTTGCTTCTTTTAGCTCTTTTTCTATTTCTACTGCTCTTGCTGCTAATGAAGATCAAAGCTCTTTATCAGATTCAGCAAGTGCCTTGTCCGCATCTTCCCTAATCCCTTCTATTTTTATTTTTCCTTTTTCTATTTGATCTGTAAACTTATCAACAAGCTTTGTACTATCCTCAATTGAGTCTCAAACAGCTTTATATGCTTCAACTCACTTTGTTTTTATAGTGTCAAATACTTTTTTTTGACGTTCTTCCTCTGCTTTTGCTGCCTTTTCTCTGATTTTTTTCTGTTCTTTTGCATCTTTTTCAGCCTGACTTGTCGCTACACTTTTACCTCCTGGTCACTTTGGAGCTTCTGGAGGAGCTGCAACAGCCTCAAATTGAGCTGATTTTACCGAATCCCAAGCTGTTTTTATCACTTTTACACTAGATAATGCCTGTTGTGCAAACTGTTTATACTGTGCTCAAGATATAGCTCATGTTGATCTCAACACTCTTTGTTCAGCTATAATTGTATTAATATGCTCTAGTTTTGCTTTTATACTAGCTTTTGTAGCTTGTATCATATTATCAAACTCTTGTTGTGTTTTTGCAGTAGAAATTCACGCCAAAGCACCATCCAAGTCTCAAAATGTTGATGTAAATACTTGTTGTGCTACAATATTCTTTTCTTCTTGCTTTGCAAATTCATCTGCTTTTTGTGTTAGTCATTCCAATCCTGTTTGTGCTTTTTCAAGAATTTCTATTTGTTTTGCTATTTCTCTTTCAGCAACAGTAACTTGATTTCCAAACTTTTCTTCACTTAGAGCACCTTCAGCAAGTGCTATTGCATTAACTTCTAATGATTTTGTATATTTTTCTATTTCTTCTTGTGCAAGTGTTATTTCTGCATTGAATTTTGCTTTTTCTCATGCAAGTTTTGCCTCTGCAACTATTTGTTCTGTACTTTGTGCTGTCAATTCTCATAGTCTTTCTTTAAATTCTTCTATAGAAATATTTCCTTCTCTCATCTCCTCTGCAAGTTCTCTAATTTTATTTTTTAAATTATCCATTGCTGGAGTAGCTTCATCACTTGTTCATAGTAATCAAGATATTCCATCTGCTGCAAGTCTAATTGCTGGAGCAAAAAAGTTTCCTAACTTGATTGCAACTCCATCGACAGCAGATCACATCAATGTCAAAGATCCATCAAGTGAGTTCAATTGTTCTTCTGCAAGTTTTTCTGCAACACCTCCAGAGTCTAGCAATTTTTGATTCAATACATCAACCGAATCTGCACCTGCAATAAATCTATTAAATGCTGCAACACTTCTTTTATCAGTAAGCTCAAGCGTTTCTGCAAGATCAATATTTCTATCTCTTAGAGTCCTCAATCCATCTGTCAAATCTCAAAGATTGTTTACAGGTTTTCATAATGCAACTGCTAACTTTCAGTTAGCATCAGCCATATTCAACAATATATTTCTTGTTGCTGTTCCTGCACTAGAGGCATCAAATCCAGCATTTGCAAGTTCACCAAGTAATGAAGTTGTTTCTTCCAAAGAAAAACCAAATGTTTTTGCAACTGGCCCAGCTGTTGTTATTGCATTACTAAATTTTTCTAGATCAAGAGAACTATTAGCAAAAGATGCAGCCATTACATCATTCACCCTTGTAGCTTCTTCTGCGTCAAGTCAAAAAATCTTTAATGTTGCACCAACTGTTTTTGCTGTTTCTCATAGATCTTGATTAAATGCAGCAGATAGATTTAGTGTTGATTCAGTAAGACTATTTATTTGTTCAGGATCAAAACCAAGCTTTGACAACTCTAATTGCAAAGTTGATACTTCCGCAGCAGTAAATTTTGTAGCTGCACCAAGTCTTTTTGCTTCTTCTGTCAATGATTCTAATTCTTGTCTTGTTGCTCCAGATGCTCATGCAATTGATTGAACTTGCTTTTGTATTTTCTCAAATCATCTAAATGCATCAACTGCCCCTTTAAATGCTCTTCATATTCCTACTACTGCTCAAATAGCAAGTGTTATTGGATTTATAAGACTTGAAAAAATACTTTTTCAAATACTATTGAATTTTTGTTGTAATCTACTTGTTGTTTCATCTCAAACATTTCTAAAATTCTGTAATCTTCTTTTAACTTCAGTAAGATTTGATTGTGCTCTATTTGTTTCTATAATTAATTCCTTTTTCTTTGCTACATCATTTCAAACCAACTTCAATTGTTTTCTTAATGATTGTAACTTTAATGTAGCATTTGCTACATTCATTTCGAGTTTTTGTCTCTTTACAGGATCAAGTTTCCTTCAAGTATCTCTAGCAAACTGCTCAATTTTTTTTCATGCTCTTGAAAAACTAGCTTGATCGACTCAAGCAACTATCTCTGCTTTTATTTCTCAAGCTAGCACCATATTTTTCTTTTTTAAATTCTAAATTAGAGCTACTTTCTGTCTTTTTTCATCTCTCTATCTCTTTTTATATGCTCTATCAATTCAGTTTCTTGTTCTGTTAGTGGCATTTTCCCTCTAACTAACGAATTTACTCGCTTTCATTGTTTAAATGTTTCATAATAATCGTATATTGCCTTATCACTTCGCCATTGCTTTTGTTCCATTGTCAGTCTTTTATCAAGTTGATCTATTGGAATACTTGTTATCTTTGACAAAGCCTCATTATTTGATCAAAATACATTTCTTTTATGTCAATTATTTGATGCAGGTGGCATATTTTTATATAAACTTTCCCAGTGTTTAAACATAAATTTTGAGATAGTTTCTTCGTATAGATGAAGGTTTCTATACACAAGCCATCTACATATCCATAATCTCAATTTTCGCTTAGGTGACACCTCGCATTTACGGATAATTCACCAGATAAAATCTTTTTTTCTTTTATATATTCTATATAATTCTATTATTCACAGTTCTTCATTTGTTTTATGTAAGTCTCGGAAATCTTTTGTAGTTTCAGCATCAGCCTGTTCCAATAAATAAACAATCTTTCAGAATATTGTTGGAATTGTTAAATATGTTTTTTTTCGTTCTGGGTATTTGTACATCCTACATAAAACAAATAAAGGGGGATTTTACCCCCAAATATTAGGAAATCTTTACTTGTGTTTTCAATAGAGTTCCCCCGATTTCACCTGTAAGAGTAACATCTGATGCTTCAAATGTATCTCCTGTATTTAGATAAGTATCAAGAACTGATCCTGATATAGTTGTATTTGTAAAGTAGTAGATATCTTGATATGTTCCAGCTACTCCAGCAACTGTTGCAGGGTATGTACAAGATTCAAACTTGTAAGCATAGAAAGGGATTTCTATATTTGCAGCTTGTCCATACATCACATCTTGTGCATTTGGTGTGTAGTCATATGTTGCTACAACTTTATTAGTTGTAAGATCATAGTTTCCAGAGTTGATGAAAGTTACATATGAAACACCATCAATAACTGATACTGTATAATCTGTATTTTCTATAAGAGTATAAGCAGTTATATCTTCAATCAATGAAGTCAAAGAATATCCAGAGTATATTACAGTATTAGATTTTGGCAATTCATGTGTTGCATAAGTTGTTCCAATTACATAGTCAAATACTTCTCCAACAACTGGAGTTCCTAGAATTGACTCAGTGTAATAATCAACAAGCTTAGCAAGAACATCAATACTTGGAGAATAGATTGCAGAATTTACATTCCACTTTCTATCAGCTGTTTTTAAGAATGCACCACCTATACTACAGTTCATAGCATAACTTGTATTATCATTCTCAAACAAATGCTCTACTGCAAATGCTCCAAGAACACCCATATTTTCATATGCTAGTCCCTCGAAGTCTGATATAACAGTTGCAGCATTAGAACCATCTGGAGAAGTAACCGATGGTCACTTTACTGTAGAAATATACAGAGTTCCACCAGTTCTTTTTGTATAGTTTTCCATTTTATAAAAGGATTATTAGATAAATTATTATTTGCACCCACAATCTTTGTGTTTTTTTATTTCTATATTTGGATATATTTCCTCGAAATCGCATGTATTTAGTACGAAATCCTTATATTTTTTATAACCTGAAGCAGAAAGTGCAACTTTTTCTCAGAAAGAAAAGACTTTCCCTCAGTCATTTACTGTTTTTTTGAATGTATAACACTTTTTTGATATTCTTCTCTTTTTAGACATCTAGTGCTTTATAAGTGAATAAATAATCTTTGACAAGATAGGTTCTTTTTTTGCTATTGATAAATAGAGGACTTGGAGTTCATTCTGTTATATCTGTTACAGTGATACCGTTGAAATCTGTTATTTTCAAACAATCTTCAACAACTAAGGTATTTGTAATAGTATTCATAATGTTTTCGACTATAGATTGATTATGTCATGTACTATTTCCAGTAATATGAACACTAATTCTAGCACGTTTCTCCAAAAAACCCTTATTTGATACTGATTGTGGTACATCAGAAGGCTTTGAAAAGAATATGTATGGAGTTGGTGGCGTTTCTTCTTCACTTGGAATTTGATTAAATACAGTAGCAAGATTGGATATTGCATCAATATCTTTGATTACAGTCCATATATCAATAGTGCTTATGCTAACAATCATGATTCTTTTGCTATTATATTTAAAATCTCTTCCCTTTTATTATCTATAGCCCTTGCAAATGTGCGATTTCCTATTCATGAATAGAATTTATTTCATTTTGGCTTGTGATAGTTAAACACAACACCATCAACTCAATATTCTACATATATTGCATGATCAGCATCATTTGTTATTTCTCCTACAATATTTTCTCCTTTACTTGTAACTCCACCTACTCTGTATGAGTTCAGCATTTCCTTTGTATCTTCTGGAGTGAGTCTTTTTAGTTCTTCAAGTAATACAAGCAATGATTTTCTCATTCACAACTCTAATCATTTCTGTAAGAGCTTGGAAACAAGTCAAAAATTTTCTGTAAAATCTATCTTAACCATCAACACTCTTGACCGTATAAAGTACATTATTCACATTCAATACTGTATCTTTGTATATACTTCTATCTATAATCTCAAATACTCAGTCACTATATCAACAAGACAATAGTTCAACTCTATCTCAAAGAACAAGTCAATGATTCAAAGACATATCCAACTCCTTTAATCTTACATCCTTATCTTTATAGATATCTCCTAAATTACTATTATTTCTAGACATATCTCGATAATCACATGAAACATCACAAGAATGTTTATAATCAAATGCAGTATTTCAATATTCCTTTGTGGATATCTTTTTATATATTTTGGCTATCTTATCATAAAATATGTCCATTATATAAGCATATAAGATGTTAAAATACTTTCAATTGATCAAATCATACTTGATGTTTCTTCATTATCCTCAAAAACAACAGTACGTGGTCATAATTGATATGACTTCATCGCTCTTCATCCTTGTTTAGATAATTGTAATTGTGTAAGTTGTATTAATGCTTCCTTTAAATCTCATGGGACTGGAGAATATCAAGCTGTATATGTAATATCCATAAAAGGTACATTATATAATGTATACGATCATAGATCAGTTATAAATATAGCATTGTTTTTCCATCCATTTATTTTGAAATCTTCATTAACAACTCCTGTATATGCTTCTCAATTTATTTGGTCTATTGATTGAATATTGAACACAGAAGAGCGAAACTGGCATCTTTGTAAATCTTCATAACTGACAGTTTTTGTCAGCTGTCTTTGTTCTTGATTTTCTAAAATACTGTCCAAAATTGCCTGAGAGATAGTAAGTCAAAGAGAAATTCTTTGATCCTCTCCATCAGGAGTATTGGTCATTTGTTTATACTCTTCTAGTGTTGCATACATTCACTATAGATTAGGAGATAATTATTTTGATTTCTTAGAATCGTCTTTATTTTTTTTGTCTTTCTTTGGAAGATCCTTTTGCATTTCTTCGTATACTTTCTTTTCTGAATCAAGCTCTGCTTTTTGTTCTTCAAGCTGCTTGATCTTTTCAGTAATACCTTGGAATGCTGCTTTTCTTTGAACCTCCAAGAAATCAATATCACTGTCTACTTTTTCTTGTTTTATTTTATATACAGCTGATATTTTTTTAAGATCCTCTTCATACTTTGCTTTTGCAACTTTCTTTTCATCTGATTCAAGTTGTTTCAAAGTTTCTTTTGTTTTTTCTGCGTGCTTGATCTTTCCAGCAATCTTATCAATACTCTCAGCACCAACAAGTGTCATGTACTTTGAATTTTTATAATCTAGCTCTGTTTGGAAAGTCTCATTAGGTTTTACAGTTACTTTTGCTTGCCCTCTTTTCAAAAGGACTCTTGTATCTGATTTACCTGTATATACATATGTTTTGATCATTATCGAGTCGATAAATAGTTAAAAGGAAGGGGGAGAAACTCCCCCAGTGATTATATAGTTACGTTAATTCCAGCTGCTACTTTTCTTCCATTTGCTCCGTCAAGAGATCCTTGTCCATATCGTGCAACAGATTTATATGTTACTCCTTTGAATAGGTCTCCTTCAACATCAGAGATAATGTTATTATCCCATCCTCTTTGCATTACATTCTTATCTAGAACAACAAAGTTTCCAAGAACATTGTTTGCTGGAGTCACTCCAGACAATTTTCCATCAGCTTCAGAATGTCTCAATAGATCAGTAACAAATAGATCCATACCTGCAATATTAGTCAAAGCTCCTGTTGCAATTGTAGATCCTTTTCCATTCTTAGATGCATCTTTGAAATCATCTTGTGCCATATAAGCAAAGTATGTTTGGTTATCCATTAAGATTAGTCTATCAGAAGGGACACCAGTTTTCAAGAGTGCTGCTACTTCAAAGATATCATTTACTCCTGCTGGAGCTCCAATATCTTTTGTTCCAACATTAGCACCTGCATTAATAGCAGTAAATCTCAATGATTGAGAGAAGTTACGTATAATGTCTACATAACCTTCAACTGTATCAGGGAAAGTTGTAGAAGCTAGTTGATCATCAGAGTTGATGTTTCCTGTTGCTCCTGTACTAAGATCAGAGTTAAGTATAATTTCAGCAATAGAATTTAGATATACTCCTCTATCTTGCAATTGTGCGATAGACAATGCTTTAACAACACCTTGTCTTTCAAGATAATCAGTAATATCTACTTGATTACCTAATTTCTTTGTCTGGATGTTAATACTTGTAGAGTTTACAGTATTGAACGCCGCAGATTTATCGTGGAAATTGGCTGTAGTAGCCTGTGGTATACCTCTAGCATTACCGTGATCAGTAAGAATAGGTAGATCATTGTTGTCTCCTCTTGTAAGGTCAGTTCTAGGTGCTACAAGAGCATTCATCCATGCATACTGTCTTTCAAGACTTGAGTCATCAAAAACATCAGTCAATGTTTGAACACCAGGAACAAGTTCAGAAGCATTACCAGCATCAACAGTTGTTGTTGCAGTATTTGTTTTTCTTTCGCTTAGTTCTTTTAGTTCATTAACAAGTTTTGAATCAACATTTTCCATGTTATGATTTTTCTTTTTGTGGATATCTTGTTTAATAGCCACCATGTTTTTTACAACATTGCTTGATTGCTCAACCAATTTGTTTAGTTCTTCATTTGTAGTCATTGTTAATATAAATAATAGATAAAATGTAATCTAGATTGATATAAATGCTATCTATTGCCAGCATAAATATTATCTAATTTCTTGTGTACATAACTTTTGTCCTGTACCTCTTCTTCTTTTGCGAAAATACCATTTTTGATAGTAATTTCTTCAGCTTGTTTTACAATTGACTCAAGACTCTCATTAGTTTCTCTCAAGGCATTGATCTCTGTAGTTGCTGATTTCAGAGCTTCATTAGTTTCTTTCAAAGCATTTGTTAAGACATCAATAGTTTCATTAAGACTATTAACTTCTTTGCTTCCTTCATCCGCCTGTGTTCCAAGGCTATTATCTTTTTTGACTTCAGGAGTTTCACCCTCTTTTCCAGACTCTTCGTCGTCAGTTGATAGTTCTTGTTTATTTGTCTCTAAAATAACCTTTTTGAAGTTTTCTACTTTATCAACCCATTCAGTTTTTGATTCAACTTCTACAGGTTCTGATGTTAATTCAACACTAGATTCTGTAGCAGAGTAATCTATTCTATTATAGGTATCAAATCCATTTTCTCCCCATAGCCAGTGATTATATACAACAGTAGATGGATATATATCACAGATCCAAATATGTTCATTTGAGTCTTCATTAATGCTTAGTTTTTCTTTAATTGATTCTTCTAGTTTACTTTGAAGACTCTCATCTCTCTCAAGAGCATTTTCATCTTTTACTTTATTATCTTGCTTATCATTTATATCAGTTTTTTCTTCTTCTTTTTCTACGCTGTCATCAACATCCTCTTCGCTCTTGACTTCATCCCGTGTTTCATCTCAACCATTGTCATCAGAAATGGTTTCTTCGTCTGCTTGTTCTCAAGCATCTGTTTCATCGTTACTTTTTTCTTCTGTAGTTTCTTCTCCTCCTTCTGCACTTTCTGTAGTTTCATTTGCTTCCTCGTTAGTAGATAAATTTTCTGTAGTCTCTTCTTTTACTTCTTCTGTAGTTTCTTTTGTTTCTTCTGCCTTTACTTCTTCTACATCATTTGTTAGAGCCTTTTTAGCATCTGCCAAATTTGCATGTTTTTTTTTCATTTCGTCAATATAAGTTGATAAAGAATTATATCATTTATGTGCAAGTATACCTTGTATGCTATTAGAGTTTTTTGTAAACTTCTTAGCCTTTGAGCTCCTGTTAGCACCTACATTTACAAGTGAATATTCAACCCAAACAAGATCAGTTACAACCATAGTCCATTGACTATAAAGTAATTCTAATTTTTCAATAAGCTCATCCCATGTTTCAGCATTATCCCAGATAAACATCTCCATTTCCCAGAACTCATCTTCAGTAATTCTATGTCAATCATCGTTATTCTCATAGACAACTTCTAAGTTATAATGACCAGTTGAAAAGTCTCTTGATAGTCCAGTCTCAAATCTTCAACCAA
>Ga0190344_1000060_pt1 | contig 70720 bp, 49 predicted proteins | sample 48721323_MG_FD_161662 | JGI IMG/M metagenome (GOLD analysis project Ga0190344, IMG submission 161662) | Hydrothermal vent microbial mat bacterial communities from Southern Trench, Guaymas Basin, Mexico - 4872-13-2-3_MG | ecosystem: Environmental > Aquatic > Marine > Hydrothermal vents >... | reverse complement strand
TGATAGCGGTGGTGATGCTGACAGCGACGGTGATGCCGACAGTGATAGCGGTGCTGAAGGCGATGCTGACAGCGACGGTGGTGCCGACGGTGATAGCGGTGGTGATGCTGACAACGACGGTGGTGCCGACGGTGATAGCGGTGGTGATGCTGACAACGACGGTGGTGCCGACAGTGATAGCGATGGTGATGCTGATAGCGACGGTGGTGCCGACGGTGATAGCGGTGCTGATGGCGATGCTGATAGCGACGGTGGTGCCGACAGTGATAGCGGTGCTGATGGTGATGCTGACAGCGACGGTGGTGCCGACAGTGATAGCGGTGCAGAAGGCGATACTGACAGCGACGGTGGTGCCGACGGTGATAGCGGTGCTGATGGTGATGCTGGCAGTGGCGATGATGCGGACACCGGAAGTGATTCAGACGGTGACAGCGATACTGGCGACGACGGTGACGCTGGCGACGGTGATGATAGCGATGAGAGCGGTGATGTCATCGAATTAGAAATCATTGTAGAAGGATTTGTTACCGATGAATCGGAAAACCCGCTTGAAGGTGTTACAGTCACCTTAGGTGAACTCTCAGCGGTGAGTAATGAGCAGGGCAATTACCAAATCCCCGGTTTAGTGGCTGGCACTTACACCTTGACGGGAGAGAAAGAAGGCTATGTCTTTCAAGAAATGCAAATCACCCTGGCTGATGAAAATCCGTTCCTTGAAGTCAATCTCACCAGTCTGGCGGGTGGCACCATTGAAGGACATAATATGGTTGTCGTTGGTGTACACGCATGCGAAGCTGACACCAATGTAAATAGCGTTACGTTGAGTACCAACAAAGGCGAAGCGGTGTACAACTTTAATACCGGCTTCACAAGCGAAGGTATTCGTTTATCTTCTGCTGACTTCGACACGGATGAATCAACCGATGTTGCCGTGAGTGAAATGGATCAGGGCAATGATGTTTATGTTTTCAATGCCAAAGGTGAACGGTTTGTCAAAATAATCACGAACAGTGACCAAAAAGGGGCCAACTCCGCTTTTGGCGATATTGATGGTGACGGTGAATTTGAAATCGTTGTTTCTAGCCAAACCAAGAGCAGTCGCGTTTATCTCTATGAATCAACCGGTAAAGCGATTCGTGCCATTACTGTCTCTGATGAAAACACCTATTTTGATATAGCCACTGGCGACGTTGATGGTGACAAAACCGATGAAATCATTGTGGGCCTGTTAGAAGGAACAGAAGGCAACAATGTGTTTGTCTATGACAGTGAAGGCGAGTTATTGAATGCCTTCTCGGCCTTAGGGGGTAGTGGAATCGTTGTCGCCGCGGGTGATATTGATGGTGATGGCGTCGCCGAGATCATAACAGGGCAAGCCGAAGAATCCGAAGAATACACGGTTGCCGCTTATGAAATGGATGGCAGTGTTGTTTTAGAAACCTTTAATGCTTTCGGTGGTCAGAACATTCTGGTTAGAAAAGGTCGTGCCAAAGACAAGGATAACTCCAAAGTGACTCTCTGCCATGTCTCGTCCGGCAAGACAATAACGGTGTCAGCCTCAGCCTCAAAAGCACACCTAAAACATGGTGATACCTTGGGGGCCTGTGACAGTAGCAGCAAGGATGATGACGATGATGACGACGATGATGACGACAACACGGTAGTCGATGACGATGACAGCACGGTAGTCGATGACGATGACGACAGTGATGACGGCGACAGCAGCACGGTAGTCGAAGAAGAGGACGACAGTGGTGATGACGACAGCACGGTAGTCGAAGAAGAGGACGATAGTGGTGATGACGACAGCACGGTAGTCGAAGAAGAGGACAGCGGCCCATGTCAATTATATGCGGGCAAAGGTGTCGTCTTGGCAGCCGGCGATGTTGATGGTGATGGACAAGCAGAAATCATTGTCAGTAAAGCGGGTGGAAAAGAAGTACGCCTCTACAAAGCGGATGGCTCCTTAGCCGAGTACTTCAACGCGGTTGCCGACAATGCGGTGATTTCTTCGCTAGGTTACGGCTCCAATATGGCCGTTGAATTACCAGTGACGACCACCTTACCGGCCGATCCAGAAGAGCCACTAAAAGATATTACCATTATTGGTACCCCAGAAGAGCCGGTCGTCGTTGAGGATCGGAAGATCGAAGGTACGGTACGCATGGCGTATACGCTGATTGTGAGCGTCAAATTAACTGTGGGCGCCAACCTTGAGCTAGGGCCAGGTGTACAATTCGCAAGTCATGAGGCCATACCAGAGGGCATCGACTTGACTGAAACGCTAGGCGATATTTACGTTTCCAACACCACCCCGGGTATGGATATCGACTACGAACCCGTCAACCTCGGAAAGAGTGTGGTCAAAGATGAACCTTCAGTATTAGAAGATATTGAAGTGATCATTGAGAACAAAGCGGGAGACGCAGCTGAAGTGACGCAAGATGCGGCCACGGGTAACTTGGAAGTCGATATAGGTGAGAGGTGTTACTCCGTTTCGCCCACCGAGGTGAAACAAGCCGAAGACGGGACAGAGCCTGGCTTATCTGTCAATGATGATGGCAGTGTGACCTTTGTCACCGAAGGCGGACAAGCAGTATTGGGTCAACCCACTGTCCAAGACAATACTGAATTTGTCGAAGGGCTAAATGACATTGATTTGTCTGGTTTAACCGTAGGTAGCACGGGTCATTTGACGACGGTTGACACTGAAGAAGCGAGTCAGGTGGTGGGGAAAGCAGACTATTTGTCAGTCGTTGCTGATCCAGATATGCCATTAGGGATTCGTCTGGTCAAGACGAACTGGTTTGATGAATTCAGTGGTAATGGTGCCGCAAAAGTCGCGATATTTGTGTTCATAGATAATGAAGGCGTTAAACGCCAACAATTTGTCTATCCGGCGCCGGTTAATGAAGCACTGTTAAGTTCGCTGGGTGCCAGTGACTCTAATGCAGATAATGTTGAACTTCATGCTGGTGTGGGTACGCTCAGCTTCATACTTCAGGGACAATTCTACTATGGCTTTTTGGATTACCGCGTTAAGGCGGGTGAAAAACCCAGTAGTGGTGTGGTCGAGTTCAACCCCACCGACGATATCAATGACGACGGTATAGAGGATATTCAAATCGTCTATCCAGACGGTCAGCAGCAAGACTTATATATTATAGAGGACGACAGTATTGCAGCCCCGACTGATAACAGTACAGCCGTTGATTTTGAGACGGACGAGGCTGACGGTGCGGGTGAAGACGGCACATCTGATTCAGAAGACGACACGGGCGATGATGCCACTGGAGCGGATGAAGACGGCACTTCTGATTCAGAAGACGACACGGGCGATGCCGACGGAACGAGTGAAGACGGGACTTCTGATTCAGAAGACGACACGGACGAGGCTGACGGTGCGGATGAAGACGGCACATCTGATTCAGAAGACGACACGGGCGATGATGCCACCACTGGAGCGGATGAAGACGGCACTTCTGATTCAGAAGACGACACGGGCGATGATGCCACCACTGGAGCGGATGAAGACGGCACTTCTGGCTCACAGGATGAACCGGTGTAGCAACTGTAGGATAAGTAGTAAGTGATTTGACGGATACTCTCCTTTATCAGGGAGAATATCCGTTTACCCATCAATAGCCCTTTGCTTGAATTGAAAGCAAGGGGCTTTTTTTATGCTTAACGAGAATCCGAAACCCGCCTTTATACTGCAAACGGTTTAGAATTGGACTTTTATGTTTTAAGAAATTTTATCTATGAAATCCAACCCCGACAAGGGTTGAATGTGAAACGCAGTAACTCGCGTAGCGAGATAATAGCTTAAGGAAAACCTGTAGAAAATGTGCCACGACGCGCCAACCCCGAAAGGGGTTGAATGTGAAACGTAGTAACTCGCGTAGCGAGATAATAAGTCTTGTATTGAGATAATCACTAAAATTCAACCAGTTAGACATTTCAAAAAAAGTTACAATCAGGAATTTATCTAAGTACAACTTCTTTTAGGATTAAACGGATTGAACTGAGTACGACTAATTGATCTAAGTGTAACGGATTGAGTTAAGTACAACGGATTGGGTTAAGTGCAACGGATTGAGTTAAGTGGATTGAGTTAAGTGGATTGAGTTAAGTACAACGGATTGAGTTAAGTGCAACGGATTGAGTTAAGTGGATTGAGTTAAGTGCAACGGATTGAGCTAAGTACAACTAATTACGCTTAGTACAACGAATTGCGCGAATAAGCGAATTAAGTATCCGTTTCGGAACGCGTATCCGTTGTACTACCAGTATAATAACCAAGTACAACGAATTACGCAGATAAGCGAATTGAGTCTATAATATCAGTAATCACTGAAAACCAAGTACAACGGATGACGTGGATAAACGGATTAATTGAGTACAGCGAATTGCGCGGATAAACGAATTAATTGAGTACAGCGAATTGCGCGGATAAACGAATTAATTGAGTACAGCGAATTGCGCGGATAAGCGAATTAATTGAGTACAGCGAATTGCGCGGATAAGCGAATTGAGTACAGCGAATTGCGCGGATAAACGAATTAATTGAGTACAGCGAATTACGCGGATAAGCGAATTAAGTACAACGAAACTTCGTTAAGGAACGCCTATTACGCGGATAAGCTAACCAAATCCAAACACCAGCACGATCTAATCCTTTATTATAACGAATCCCTGTAGTTAACGAATCCCTGTAGTTGCTTTTAACTGATCACTGAAATTTTGTCATTACCTTCATTGTTACAAATCAGCCTAAGCTCGCTACTAGACAGTCCTGCTGTCGTCGAGCTCGCGGCACGCGCTGGTGATAAGGCTGTTGTGATTCTTAAGAATCATTTTACCTTATCGTCTAAAGAAATAAACGATGCGATTCAAAATAGCTATGGTTATGCTCTTGCTACCATCGCGGCTGGGTTGGCGGCCCCAGAGCAAAAAATGGCTTTTCTGCAAAAACTTAGGCATTCTAAGTTGGAACGGGAGTTTTCTGACAAAATAGAGCTCAATTACTTACAGCCGTTTTTGAACTCGGCCTTTTTTCAACCGGACTCTGATTCCTCTGAACAAGGCGGAATTTCGGCCTATTTCCGGGCCAATGCGATTAAAAATTGTCGGGTTTTAATTCCTTACAAAAAGCAGTTGTTTCAGGATGCGGCCGCGGCGGCGCTCACGGAGGCCGATTTGACGGCTATCATTAGCTATAAAGGCCCTATTAGTATTACGGATTTAGTCCTAAAACAGTTGGAAAAATTACATCCTAGCGAAAAATGCGCTGATTTTGATGATTTTGTGGCTTTTCTGCGCTATAAGGATTTATTAGGCAATGCCATCCTGTTTTTCTTTCATGAGCAATTGCGCCAACACCCGCGTGTTAAAGAGACGTTTGCGGCTTTGCAGCGTGCTGGGCTGTGGGTGGATGTGCGTGATATTAAAGCCGCTCAGCAGAGTTTGACGGCGACGCTTGAGCAGCAGCATGCTGAGCTGTTGCGCCAGTTGGATGAGCAAAAACAACAGATGGCGGTGGCGATGCAAGCCAATGATTTTGCGCGGCTGGGTGAAATCGGGCAAGCGTTGCAGGGTTTGCAGCAGCAAGCGAGTGCGATTGAGTATGAGTTAAAACAAGTGCCGGTGATGTTGCAAAAAGCGCAAACCGCTTGGCAGCAAAGCCATGAGCAGTTGTGAGGGTTTGTTGTGGTGCGATGGTGTGAGGGCATATGGGTGGATTGGGGGGTGTTGGGTGTGTTAAGGCTTGGGGTTGCGTTTGGTATTTAGGCGCTGTTTAGTGCTTGGAATATGGTTAGTACTAAGGATGACGTGGATTAACGGATTGATTTGAGTAGGATTGGTTGATTGGGTTAAGTGCAGCGGATTGCGTCTGGGAGGAGTACTTAGGATGACGTGGATTAACGGATTAATCTGAGTACGATTGGTTGAGTTAAGTACAACTGATGGGCAGTAACTCGCTGCGCGAGATAATAAGTCTTGTATTGAGATAATCACTAAAATTCAACCAGTTATACATTTCAAAAAAAGTTACAATCAGGAATTTATCTAAGTACAACTTCTTTTAGGATTAAACGGATTGAACTGAGTACGACTAATTGATCTAAGTGTAACGGATTGAGCTAAGTACAACGGATTGAGTTAAGTGCAACGGATTGAGCTAAGTACAACTAATTACGCTTAGTACAACGAATTACGCTGATAAGCGAATTAAGTATCCGTTTCGGAACGCGTATCCGTTGTACTACCAGTCTAATTACGCCAAGTACAACGAATTGCGCGGCTAAGCGAATTAAGTACAACGGATTGCGCGGATAAGCGAATTAAGTACAACGGATTGAGCTAAGTGCGACGGATTGAGGTAAGTGGATTGAGTTAAGTGCAACGGATTGAGTTAAGTGCAACGGATTGAGCTAAGTGCAACGGATTGAACTGAGTATGACTAATTGATCTAAGTGTAACGGATTGAGCTAAGTACAATTAATTACGCACGCTTAGTACAACGAATTACGCGGATAAGCGAATTGAGAGTCGAATTGAGTACAGCGAATTACGCGGATAAGCGAATTGAGTACAACGAATTACGCGGATAAGCGAATTGAGAGTCAAATTGAGTACAGCGAATGACGTGGATAAGCGGATTGAGTACGACTGATTGTGCCAAACCTAGTACAACTGACGCTTAGTACAACGAAACTTTGTTCTGAAACGCTAAACGCAGTGGCGGAACGCCTATTACGCACGCTTTCAAATGGTTTCATGCCCCCCAAACCCGTGCCAATAGCCATACAAAAATAAGGGTTAAAATGACTCCAAGCAAGCCTAATTCGGTGCCAAGCTAAAGTTGAAAGCTTTCAAATGGCTTTATGGCCCACAAACCAGTGCCAATAGCCATACAAAAATAAGGGTTAAATTGACACAAATTGACACAAAATAACTACAAGGACTACAACAATTCGGTGGGTTTAGCAAAGCGCTACCCATCCGACTAATCAATTCGATTATCCGCGTAATTAGTTGTACTAAGCGCAACTCGTTGTACTAAGCATAATTAGTTGTAGTTGCACCTGTGGCTATTATCTCGCGGAGTTCCACAGGTTGCACCTGTGGCTATTCATATTCAACCCCTTTCGGGGTTGGCGTATGTTCCACAGGTTGCACCTGTGGCTATTCATATTCAACCCCTTTCGGGGTTGGCATGTTATTGCTTTGTATTTCACTCAAGCGGAAAATGCTATATCAATTCGTTTATCCGCGCAATTCTCGATAGCAATATTTGGCTATACGCGCTTTTACAACATCAAGATACTCAAAAAGCTGAACTGTAGCAAGTGCATTACAAGGCAATGCGGTACGACTTTATTCTGAAGACATGCAAAACGGTTTATTAATAACGTGAGTTCGACTTTTCAATAAGTTATATAAATCATCTCTTAATCAATTATTTGATGACAATTAATTGATTAAAAAGGCCTTTTTATTATATGATATACCCTTAGCATTAATACGTGAATAACCCTTATTTGTGGGCCATCAACTGGAATAAGTAAGTACAACTTATGGTTTTTTTTTAACTGATTGATAATTAACCCATTATAACTAAATAATTGAGATAACTAATAATTTTATAACCCATTGATATTTACGTTAATAGAAAATAAACTGACAATAATCAATCCCTTTGCTGTTCCTATTTCTTAGCCAGGTAGTCGGGTGGACAACGTTGTTGCCCACCCGCTTGTCAGCTTAGCAATGGTTGATTGGGGGATTCATGGCGTGTTGTCGGGTTGACTACTTAGGATTAGGGGAATAAACGGATTTGTTCGTCTGGGATGATGGATAGTAGGCCATGAACAAAACGTTCCACCGGCCGGGAAATGGCCGATAACATGGGCCACTTTAAAAGACTTTAAAAGCGTTCCGCCAGTCAGGAAATGGCCGGCAACGTGGCCCATTTTAAAAAAACGTTCCGGGCGGGGTTGCAAACGGGTTAAATTTGAGATATTTTTACGCGCTTTTTTTTCACCCTGCCAAACTAAAGTTTGGACGACTGCCAAGCGTAAGGCTGGATTATTGACTTGAACATCAAGTTTTAGTATCATTTAAAATGAATATAGTAGATCGATGCCTAGAGATTGATCTCTAGGCTAACGGACTAATCCTCAAAAACTTGATCATCGAGTAAAAGCGATATAGGGAATCGACTCCACCTACAATTCTTGTATACTATACAGCGTCATCCTTAAGTTTTTCGTCATGTCTCACGGGGCTAGAACACGCTCAGCCATGAAAACCAGATTTCGTATCTGTCTTCATTCCAAAAGCGCAATGCAAAGTATAGTTATTGAAAAAAAACCGCATGTCAACACAAATAGGAGAAATACTATGAAAATCAACAGGCTATTGGTTGCAGGGTTCGCAATATTCCCTCTTTTAGCCGCCGGTAACGAAATCATGCCGCCCGATACGACGGGTGCCCAGTCTGAATCTGTGACTCTTGGTGGTGATAATAAGGATAACAGGGGGGCAGTAAGACTGCTTTCCTCTGGGAATAAAATGACCGGTAAGCGTTATGCCCTCGTGATAGGCAATGCCGGTTATGAGGGTGATCCCCATATTCCGCCATTAAGGAACTCTCTTAACGATGCCCGTGATCTGAGAACTATTTTGAAGGAGAAGGGTTTTGAAGTCGTTTATCGGGAAGATGCCGCCAATCGGCGGGAAATGATGGAAGCGGCGCTGGAATTTACCCAAAAATTATCGGGGGGCAGCGTGGGGCTGTTCTATTACGCAGGCCATGCCGTACAAGTCAACAACAAAAATTATCTGATTCCAACTCAAGTGAAGTTGCCATCTGAGACTGAGGTGGAATATGAAACAATGTCGGCTCAGTATGTCTTGGAGAAGATGAAAAAAGCGGGAAATGGCACTAATATTATTATATTGGATGCTTGTCGGGACAATCCGCTCCCTAAAAGAGGGCGTCGTGGTTTAGGGAGAACCGGTGGGTTGGCTGAAATGCGTAGTCCAACGGGTTCAATTATTAGTTTCGCAACGGCGCCCAATCAAACGGCCGCTGATGGTCTTGGCCGAAATGGGACTTATACCAAATATCTGCTCCAAGCCCTCAAAATTCCCGGTTTGACGGTGGAAGCGATGTTTAAACGGGTACGGGTTGGCGTTTTGGCCGAAACCAATGGTGAACAAGTTCCTTGGGAGCATAGTTCATTTGTGGGCGAATTCTGTTTTTCGGGTTGTCAAGCCCGACTTCAATCACAGCCACAACCGTTTGAAAAGGGTCTCAAACGGGTCGAAGAGGCGGATAGAAAATTGGCGGAAGCGAGAAAACGAGAAGAACCGGCCGAAAAACTCGCCGAAGAGGCCGCTCAAATGGGGCATATGCGGCTGCCCTCAAAGCCGCACAGTAAGCCAAAAAAGCACAAGCTGCACAAGCTGCACAAGCAGCGCAAGCAGCACAAGCAGCACAAGCTGCACAAGCAGCGCAAGCAGCACAAGCAGCACAAGCAGCACAAGCAGCGCAAGCAGCGCAAGCAGCACAAGCAGCACAAGCAGCGCAAGCAGCACAAGCGGTAAGGTAAGCACAAGCCCTAAAAAGGCGATAAATCGCCTACTACAAACGGGATTGAGTAATATGAACAGGACCGAACAAGTATCAAGTGCCGATACGCAAGCTATTTTATTATTGTGTGGACATTTTGGAAAAAAAGCTAAAGGCGAAATTAAACCTTTAATACCGTCCGAATATGCGAGGTTTGCACAGTGGTTACAAGCGCAAGATATGCGGCCGGCCGATTTATTAGACACTTCTTCGGTTGTCAAAATTAAGCATTTTGTTGATAAAACGATTGCGGCGGGACGTTTGCAGGCTTTATTGATGCGAGGTGGCGCACTGGCTTTGGCAGTTGAGGCGTGGGCAAATAAAGGGTTGTGGGTAATGAGTCGCAGTGATAAGGCTTATCCTACGCGCCTAAAAAAGCAGTTAGGGCAAGCTGCGCCTCCTATTTTTTATGGTGTGGGGCAACCGGCTTTGTTGCAAAAGGGTGGCTTGGCCGTCGTCGGTTCACGGGAGGTTGATAAGCAAGTGGTTGATTTTACGAAGTTAATTTCTAAAAAGTCGGCCCAACAACGGATGACTATTATTTCAGGCGGAGCGCGTGGGGTAGATACGGAGGCGATGTTGACGGCTTTGATACATGGAGGCACGGCCGTTGGTGTGTTGACAGAGAGTTTGACACGCGCTGCTGTTGCTGGTAAATACCGTGACGCTTTGCGGGAGGAGCGATTAGTCCTTATTTCTCCTTTTGATCCAGACGCGGGTTTTAACGTGGGCAATGCGATGGCACGCAATAAATATGTTTATGCGTTGTCAGATTGGGCGGTTGTTGTTAATAGTGGTTACCAAGAAGGAGGCACTTGGGCGGGTGCTACTGAGAATTTAAAGGCGCAATGGGTGCCGTTGTTTGTCCGCAAGGATGAATCTATGCCGGTTGGTAATCAAGCGTTGCTCAATCAAGGGGCGATTGCGCTGGATAAAAAGACGTTGCAAGAGATGGCGGATTTGCGTCAACAGTTATCGCAACTGAGTGAGACACCGCAGCCGCAAGAAGTCACTGATGCCGTGCCGGCGAATTATAGTAGTAATATAGAAAAAAACGCTGAGGCGGTTGAGAGGATTGAGGCAGTTGAGAGGATTGAGGCGGTTGAGGCGGTTGAAACGGTTGAAGCGAATGAAGCTGATGAGGAAAAGGTCGAAAAAAGTACGGATTTATTTGAGGTTGTATGGCCTCATATTGAAAAACAACTGGTGACGGCGAAAACGGAGCGGGAGCTTGCTGAGTGTTTGAATTTACAATCTAAGCAGTTGAAGATTTGGTTAGCACGCGCTTTAGATATGGGAAAAATCAATAAGTTAAAAAAACCGCAGCGGTATGTCAATGTTGAATCCGGCCATAAAGTACAGCCATCATTGTTTGGCTGAATTGGTAATGGGTACAGGAGTCCAAGATTTATCTTGGAAGTGCCCAAACGTTAGTTTGGACGACTGCCAAACTTGGACTCCTGAAACTAAAGTTTGGACTCCTGACTAAAAGTCGTAAGTCAGAATATCATGGGCCCGTCGGCAGATTTCTTGCCCATAATCTGTCCACAGCCCTTGTCCCCAGTATCGGTAACAACTGGTTTGCGAGGCCATCATGTGATACAGGGCGTTGCGATATCTATGTTCGTTGGTGGGAATGCGTCCTTTAATGGCTTTTTCATTGAAAAGCGCACTGACTTTTTCCATGGGGCCGAGTACGTTTTCATAGCCCTTCACCCAAGAAAGGTTGTTTGTCCAACTGCCGCCTTCGACATGGAATTGGTTGTCTTCTTTTTTCAGTTCTTCAATGACTTGCGCCATTTTTTCGGGCCCATCGCCCGGTTTGACGCGATCCCATAAGCGTTTTTGCATAATGGGTTGAACCACTGGTAAATCTTGTTCTTGGATGCCCATTGCGAACAGATGCTCCAAGTATTCCGTGGCGTTCATCAGTGGCGTATCTGAGCCGGTGCTGTCATTGGATACTTCAAAGAATTTGTGTGGAAATTCGTTCATCATCACGCCACCATTTTCGCCGTCGGCAATCTGAGTAATGAGTGGTGGAACAGATTTGCCACCCAAATCCCAACGGGATTGTTCTCTGGCTTCATAGTAGGGCTGCATTTGGGCAACCAGCTTGGTATCGCTGCCTTGCGTTTTGATGATGGCGATAATGCTGGCCGTTTCGCCGTAAGAGTTGGTACAAACGAGGCGGTGGGGAATGTGTGGACGATCTGGGTTCCGGCCGTTTTCTGGGCGCTCGACGCTATGTTCTTGCACCAGTACCCATTGGTAGCCACAATCTTTGAGCGTTTTGACAAATTCGTAGGCAATATCGGGATGATTGGGTAAGGCCATTTCTGACGGTGAAAATCCACGCACGCGGCTCAGTGCTTCAAGACCGAAAATGGCCGCAAAGTGGTGTTGCCAAGCAAGGACGTGCAGTCGGAAATCTTGAACGGGCGTAGAAGGCGCTACCGCATGTCCCCAAGGACAACCTAGCCATTCTACCGTGCGCCGATAATTATGATCGAGCGTTATCGTCTTGAGGTAGTCGAGTACGTCGTGCAGCTCCATTTGGCGTAAGCCGTGCAGCAGTGTGCCCGAATATTCCAGCATGACACGCGGTTGTTTGCCTTCATTCACCAGTTGCGGGAGAAATTCGGCTATGCGCTTGTAACACCAGTGGAAGGCGGGGGCATTATGGTTGTCGCCAATGCACTGATTATCCCACATGTATTTGAGATTGCAGATCATTTCCGCAGTATGGAGATCGCCACCGCCAGCGGGGATTAAAGGCTGGTGCATGTGCAGGGCAACGGCGCAGGCGCTGCGAATGCGTCCAAAATCAATTCCGCTATCATGCAAAAAAACGGGGTGTGGGCTGCTGTCAAGAAGGGTTTTTTGGAGAATTTTTTCGGATCCAGAGACGTTAGGTACGCCATTGATGTATTCGGAGAAATCACCTTCCCAGTCGGGAAAGTGAGGCAGATCAATGTGGCTTTTTGGTTTGGGTTTTGGTGGCGGGGCTGCGGTTTTAGGCATGCCACCGCGGTTTTTCGGTTCAGGCGGTGGTGTCGGGGCTGCGGTTTTTGGCATTTCACCACGGCTTGTCCTTTTCGCTTCCGGTGGAGATATCGGGGCGCTGGTTTTCGGCAAGCTTGTCGATTCGGGCTTTGGTGTTGGTTGGGTGATTTTTGGCGTATCACCGAGTTTTTTCGATTCAGGTTGGATTGAAGAAGAAGTTGTGGTTTTAGCCAAGTTACCCGTGTTTTTTGAAAGTTTATTCATAAAATTAACCCTTATTTAGTGTTTTACCGAAAACCCCTTTTGATAATTAATGAAAAATTAAAACTGATTAAATTCTATAGCAGCCCACCCTATTGATTATACTACAAACGGTTAGGATTTGGACTTTTTGCACACCGCCTACCCCCTTATTAATAATTAATAATTAATTGTTACATAAGCTAATAATTAGCAAGTCCCCTCTTGAGAGGGGATGCTAGGGGCACGTTGAAATTCAAAGAAAACGAACCGTTTTCAGCCGTGCAAAGTATAATGACTGATAAATGATAATTTATAAAAGACAACTGAAAAACTGATAACTGTTCACTGAGTTCGGATGTGTTCGTAAATTCTCGAGTAATGTTGGCCCGAACGATGCCACGAGTAATTGTATTGCATGCCCTGAAGGACGAGTTTGCGGAATTGTTCGGGATAGGCGTGCCACAAGCCAATGGCGCGGTGCATGGCTGATTCAAGGCCGGCGTAGTCGGCCTCCTGGAAAACATAGCCGTTGCGTGCGGTGAGCGGTTTTTCGGAAAAGTCGCGGTCAAATATGGTATCTGCAAGCCCGCCGACGGCTCGCACAATGGGCACGGTACCGTAGCGTAGCGCAATCAACTGCGCCAACCCACAAGGTTCATACATGCTAGGCATAATGATCATATCTGCCCCGGCATAGATAAGGTGAGCGAGTTCTTCGTCAAAACCAATCTCCATATGACAGTCTTCATTGTCATTAAACTCTTGTTTGAGATGCAAAAATTCTTCGTTAATGCTTGCTTCTGGGCTGCTCCCCAACAGGACAAATTGTGCGCCATTTTGCAGTGAGTAGAATAGTCCATGCCGGATGAGATGGACACCTTTTTGAACATCCAGACGGCCCACATAAGCAATGATTGGTTTGTAGTCTTTGCGTAGCAGGAGCCTATCGCGCAGAGCTTCTTTGTTGCCATATTTTTCGTCTAAGTTTGCAATGGCGTAGTGATTGGGAATGTGTGGATCAATTTCAGGATTCCAGACTTCATAATCCAAGCCGTTGAGAATGCCGCCGAATTTATCCTGGTGGATGTGTAAGGTATCGCTCAAACCGTGTCCTTGCTCGGAATGGCGTACTTCCCAAGCGTGTTTTGGCGACACGGTGGTGACGAAGTTTGAGTAAACAATACCGCCTTTCATAAAGTTCAATGCACTTGGATGAACGTTGTCCTTGAGGCGCTCATGGTGGTGATAATATTCGGGGCGATTCAACTGGGTGGCCGACAGAACATCCGTCCCGGTGATGCCTTGATACCTGAAATTGTGAATGGTGTAGCAGACGCGGGGGTGATGCATGTCTTGGAATTTGTACATTTCATAGAGCAAGACTGGCACTAGCCCGGTTTGCCAGTCGTGGCAATGGATGACATCTGGGTGTTTGTCGGCCTTGAGCAAAAATTCCAGTGCGGCCTTGCTAAAAAAAGCAAATCGCATGGCATCGTCCGGGAAACCATAGTAATGATCTCGGTTGAAGAAATTATCTGGGGAATGAGACTCGATAAAGAAACATTTTCGCCCATGCACGAATCCAAACCAGACGGAGCAATGAATAGTGCCACCCCCCCAAGGTACCCATAAGTCTTGGTAGGCAACGTGGAGGCCCCATATGTGATCGTAGCGCATGCAATCGTACTTTGGCAGAATAATTTCCACATCGTTGCCTCGGATTTCCAATTCTCTACTGAGACCATAAACGACATCCGCCAAGCCTCCGACTTTGGACACGGGGGCGCATTCAGAAGCAATCATAGCAATGTTCATTTTGTCACCTTCTTTTCAGTTTTCAGTGATCAGTTATCATTTTTCACTGATCAGTTATCAGTTTTCAGTTAAGTACCGAAGCACAAATTTTCCGGTACTGATCAATGATCATATTCGCTTTCAAAATGATGGGTTATCTGAGTTTGTTTGTAAGTGCTTTTTTGGCTGCAACGTTGTTGCCCTTTTCCTCTGAAGTTCTTTTGGCAACTTATATTTTGTCAGGAGAGTACAATTTGATGTGGCTATGGATTTGGGCAACGCTGGGCAATGTGACAGGCTCAGTAGTCAACTGGGTGTTGGGGCGGTATTTCATTCAATTAGTCGCTCGAAGTCGGTTTTTGTTTAGTCAAAGCGAGATTGATAAAGCGCAGGATTTGTTTTTGAAATACGGTGTCTGGACATTATTGTTGGCGTGGCTGCCCGTTGTTGGTGATCCATTGACTTTTATCGCCGGGGTGTTTCGAGTTCCAATTTTGCTATTTATTGTACTGGTTTTTTTGGGTAAAGGCAGTCGTTATTTCGTCGTTATATATCTAGTTATATAAATATTCCGCTTTTTAGCTCAATTTACTTCCATTCGTGATTGTCATTGACTTTTCAGTATAAATTGATAAGTGATAATTGACAATAACTGAATTCATTTTTATTCACCATCGTGAGAAACCTTCGCTTTCTTAAAAAAAACACAGAATGACACTTAGTCAGGAATATTGAAACCCTTTTTTTTTATGTTTCTCTGTGGAACTTACGGAATATCGTTCCTATTTCACTTTTCACTACCCAATTCAAATTGTGCATTCATACGACGTAGGCGGTTAGCCATCACCTGCATCACTTCAAGAGCGAAGTTTGGTGTATGTTGAATGAGAAAGGTGAAATGCCGCCGACTGATGGGCACAACTTTGCAGTCCGTCTTGGGGACGGCGGTAGCACTTCGGGGATTGGTGTCAATCAGTGCCATTTCGCCAATAATGTCCCCTCTACCTACGGTATCAATGACCTTATCGCCGACTATAATGTCTACTTCTCCCTCTATGATGGCGTACATGACTTTGCCCTGATCGCCTTCCTTAAAAATTGTCTGGGCCGTCGAGAAAGAGACGAAGTCTTGTGAGTTTGAAAAAAGATTTAATGTTGTCATCCTAACACCTTTACTTTACTATTTTAGTTTTTAGTGACTTTTAAAAAGTTGCAGGTTTTCACTTTAACTTCCCCATTGAAGAAAAAAAGCTTCTCGTATGGTGTATTAAGTCCTTCGCCATTGGTAATTGGTGAGGATTCTCCTTTTCTCATAACCAAGTGAGTGGCTTTTGAGTTTTGATGGGTTTTAAGCCCGTTCTCCGATTCGTGGACTCTAGGTAGTTACACTGGCTTTAATAATACTTACCGAAGGGGCTAATAGAGGTTAACAAGGAAAGCCCCTTTGGTGCGTATTAATGATTAATGATTAATGATTAATGATTAATGATTAATGATTAGCCCCAAAGGGGCGAAATTAATATAGCCTGGGGCATCGCCCCAGGAGCCCCTTTGGTGCGTATTAATGATTAATGATTAATGATTAATGATTAATTATTAATGATTAGCCCCAAAGGGGCGAAATTCTGGGGCATCGCCCCAGGAGCCCCTTTGGTGCGTATTAATGATTAATGATTAATGATTAATGATTAATGATTAATGATTAGCCACTACGGGGCGAGATTAATATAGTTGCCAAACTCGGCCATTAGTTAGTTTGGACGACTGACTATTGGCTCGCATTAGGATGCTTCGGTAATACGCATAGACAAGTCCACCGCTTGCACATCTTTAGTCATCGCACCCACTGAAATAAAATCGACTTCTGTCTCAGCAATGGCGCGAATGGTTTCTAATGTGACTCCACCCGACGCTTCTAATTTCACTTGACTTTGTACGAGCGCCACCGCTTCGCGCAACTGGGGCACTGCGAAATTATCCAGTAACAGGCTATCAGCGCCCGCCGTTAAGGCTTCTTTAACTTGTTCTAGCGTTTCCACTTCAACTTCTACGGGTAATTGTGCCGCATGATGCCGGGCGGCCGCAATGGCTTGTGTGATAGAACCGGCGGCAAGTATATGATTTTCTTTGATTAAAAAAGCGTCATAGAGGCCCAGACGGTGATTAGTGCCACCGCCGCAGCGCACTGCGTATTTTTGGGCGCTACGTAAGCCGGGCAAGGTTTTGCGAGTGTCCAAGATACAAGCTCTTGTACCACTAATCGCTTTGACATAGCGTTGCACGTTAGTGGCTGTGCCTGAGAGTAATTGTAGAAAATTCAAGGCCGTGCGCTCTCCCGTGACTAAAGCGCGTGCCGGCCCGGTCAAGTTGCACAAGACTTGATTGGGGCTAATGGGTTCGCCGTCAAGGGTGTGCCAAGTGATTTGCACTTGGCTATCAAGTTGTTTAAACACTTCATCAAACCAAGCGGTGCCACACAAGATGGCTTGCTCACGGCTGATAACTTGAGCGTGTGCCCGTGTGTCTGCGCCAATCAGTAGTGCGGTTATATCACCGCTGCCAACATCTTCGACTAAGGCACGTTTGACAGTTTCTACCAAATCGGGGGGTAATCGGGGTTTATCCATTTAACGCCTTGATTTGCAATACTTTTAAGAAGATTGACGTAAAATAAGCGTATCGCCGCGCTGGGTAAATTCTAAATGCTTAAGAAAACTCATGCCTAGCAAAATTTCATCGGATTGCATGTGCGGGTTAATACTGGCACGCACCCTATGTAATTCAATACCCCCCAAAGTAACGCTGGCAAGTTCGGTACTATGGGTTGTGATCGTCCCATTGGCCGTACTTGCGAGCATGGGTGTTCCTCGCTCTAAATTGAGGCGACGTGCGACATGATCCGGAATGGATACCACTGTTGCCCCGGTGTCGAGAAGAAAAACGACGGGTTGACCGTTAATCATGCCGCTTGCCACATAATGGCCGCTGGGACTGCGTCGTAGTCGCACTTCACGAGTGCCGTCTTGTTGGTATTGGGTGATTGGCTCTTGGTTAGGATTGTCCTGTTTTTTGAGAAAATGATTGAAAAACAAGAACAGCAAGCCTAGCAGGAGTAACCAAGCCACGTAAATCATGCCCTTGCCGAGGCGTTGTGGAGATTCATTCATAGCAATATCACTGTCATTATTTTGTAAGAGCAATCTATTAGTACTTTAATATGTGAGCATATGTGATAAAAAGTGATCATAAAGTACACAAAAAAATACTTGACATTCCGTTTAGTTTTGCATTAGTGTTAAAAATGCGTAAGGCATGATCAAACATTGCGATTTGATATCGAAGCGAGCCTGTTAGAGCAAATCTTTGATTAATACCGGGGGCTAACCGGGAATTGACGCACGGGGACAAGACGGCTCTGTCACCTTCCGCATGGAAGGTGGCAACCAGCTTGGATGAATCGTGAACTAAGCCGTGATTTCTATGATCACATTTTAGATAGCAGTTAGATATAATAATGAAAACCTCCAGGGCAGAGTCCCAACGGGGCGGATTAATGATTAATGATTAATGATTAATGATTAATGATTAATGATTAGCCACTACGGGGCGAGATTAATATAGCCAGTGTACCTACCTGGCAGAACCCCAACGGGGCGAGATTAATATAGCCAGTGTACCTACCTAGCACCTGACTTTAATAATACGCCTTATATATTAACCCGTTATAAAAATCCAAGTTACGGCCACGTTGAGTATAAAAAAACTTGGTTTATTGAGTATATACTTATAATGCGAATATCGATATAAAAACGAAAAATGAATAATTAACAAAGACTTATAAAATAACTGTCAATCAACACGTTTTTATAAGTCATTGATTTTTTTATGATTCAATTCAACCCTTCATTCGCATTTATAGTATTTGTTATTGGTTTTTTAACTTTTGTCTATTTTATTTCAGAGCAAAACTGACTTTATCCTTGTGAAACAATTACGCGCCTTTTGGTTATCATTACTCATCAGTGCCCGCGATTTGACACCTATCGTGGTGGTGATTGCATTTTTTCAACTTATTGTATTACAACAACCCATTCCCAACCTAGCTAATTTATTAGGGGGCATCTTTTTAGTGATGCTGGGGTTGAGTTTATTCGTGCATGGATTAGAGATATGTCTATTTCCTTTGGGAGAAAATATGGCTTATGCCTTTGCTCGCAAGGGGAATGTGTGGTGGCTGCTGGCTTTTGCCTTTGCGTTAGGATTTGGCACGACAGTCGCGGAGCCGGCATTGATCGCGGTAGTGGATGAAGCGGCAAAAGTGGCCGCTGTTGGTGGCGTTATTGCGGAAACAGAGGCTGCCAAGCAGAGCTATGCCAATGGCTTACGCCTGACGGTGGCGCTGTCGGTAGGACTTGCCATTGTGATAGGCGTTATTCGTATCATCAAAGGGTGGCCGATACATTATCTGATTATTATTGGTTATATCGGTGTTGTGATTGTGACGGCTTTTGCGCCACAGTGGATTATTGGTATCGCTTACGATTCTGGCGGCGTGACGACTTCGACAATTACAGTGCCGCTTGTGACGGCCCTTGGTGTCGGGCTGGCTTCCAGTATCAAGGGGCGCAATCCGATGATTGACGGTTTTGGCTTAATTGCCTTTGCCTCGCTGACACCGATTATTTTCGTTATGGTTTACGGCATCTTGCTACAATGAAACGATGAACGTTCTGAGAAACCAAGGGTTGATAAGAAACTTGGTTTCTTTCTGTCCAACTTCAGAAACCCCGTTTTTTGAAAAAAACTTGGGTTCGATCCAAGAATGAGATGATGAACGGCTTAGCTAACTTTTTTATCATTTTCTTAGAAACCGTGCGGGATGTACTCCCTATTGCGGTTATTATTTTCGGTTTCCAGTTTCTCGTGATACGCCGCCCTATTCCCCATCTTAAAAACGTGTTACTGGGATTTTTCTATGTTGTCTTAGGTTTGGCGCTGTTTCTCCAAGGGCTAGAACAAGCCTTATTTCCTTTGGGCAAGGTGATGGCGCAACAATTGACCGATCCTGCTTTTATTTATAATGGGATAGAAAAAGTCGGCGACTCTTTACACTGGGCGGATTATAAATGGGTTTATATCTTTGCGGCGGCTATTGGTTTTGCAACGACTATTGCAGAGCCTTCGCTTATTGCGGTTGCCATTAAAGCCAATGACGTTTCCGGTGGGACTATCACTATTTGGGGTTTGCGGATATCGGTAGCCATTGGGGTATCGATTGGCATTGCGTTAGGGACTTTTCGCATTGTAACGGGGACACCGTTGCATTATTACATTATTGCCGGCTATGTCATCGTTATCATACAAACTTTTTATGCGCCGCGCTTGATTATTCCGTTAGCCTACGATTCGGGAGGTGTCACGACGTCTACTGTTACGGTGCCGCTGGTGGCCGCCCTTGGCTTAGGATTAGCCGCGACAATCCCGGGGCGTAGCCCACTGATGGATGGATTTGGTTTAATTGCCTTTGCCAGTTTGTTTCCTGTGATGACTGTGATGGGCTATGCTCAGTTATCCGTTTTTTTCAGTGATAAGCAGCCGGAGTCCAAACTTTAGTTTGGCGGCTGGAGTCCAAACAGCCGGAGTCCAAACTTTAGTTTGGCAGTCGGAGTCCAATTTTAGGAGCAGAGTGTTGTGCATTTTAAATTAATCATTGCTTTTGTCGCTGAAGATAAAACCGATAAGGTACTTGATGCTACCCGTCAAGCGGGGGCAACGGGTGCTACGGTTATCAATCACGCACGAGGCGAAGGTTTAGAACCCCCCAAAACTTTTTTTGGCCTCAACTTGGAAACTCAGCGTGATGTGTTATTGCTTTTGGTTGAAGAACATCTGTCTCGAAAAATTTTAGAAAAAATTGCCAAAGTGGCTGAATTTGAAGAGAGCATTGGGGCCGGTATCGCGTTTCAAATTGATGTGGAAGATGCAGTCGGCATCTCCCATCAGGTGAGAAAATTGACTCAGGTGGTGGAGGAAGAAATATGAGTGCTGTCAAATTGGTACGAGTGCATGAGGTGATGAAAACGGAATTTGACCGAGTGGACGGTATTATCACCGTTGCTGAAGCACTCTGCAATATGAAGCATCCTGAAGTAAGAGCTTTAGTTGTCAACAAACGGCATGCGGATGACGAATTTGGTATGTTGTTTTTAATGGATATTGCTCGCCATGTGCTTGCTAAGGATCGTTCTCCAGAACGGGTGAATGTCTATGAAATTATGACTAAACCGGTGCTAACCGTTTCGCCAAAGATGGATATTCGCTATTGTGCCCGGTTGCTTGATCGTTTTGGTGTTTTACGTGCCCCGGTGCTGGAAAACGATGAGGTGATTGGTGTCGTTGGGTTTTCTGATCTGGTGCTACGGGGCATGGAACCTTATTGTGGTAACTAATTGAATTAAGAATGAAAAATTAAATATGAAGAATGAACAAGGACTTATAAAATCACTTTAATCACTACGTTTTTATAAGTCATTGATTTTTTATGATTCAATTCAACCCTTAATTCGCATTAGCGATCAATGGGTATATTATTTTTTTCCTCATCCCTTAAGCTTTTTCGTTATGGCAACCATAAAGAATTGCTCCTCGCAGATAATCCTGTTCGTAGGGGCAATCCCTTGTGGTTGCCCTTACTTGTGGTTGCCCTTACAATCCTGTCATTTAGCAAAAGCCAATGGTTCGAGCTTTAGGCATCGATATCAAAACGAATTCTTTTCATCACCCCAGTTGAACGCATTGATGCTTATGGCTTTAGCCATAAGTTTAGGTATTGAGTCAAGTCTATGTCAATTACAGGCTTTCCGCTTCTTTCTGCTGAATCACTTAAAATCCAACGCGGCGAGGGTAATGACGCTAAACTTATTCTTAATGGTAGTTGCGCCTTTGCTGTAGAGAGGAGCGATTTTATTTATCTCGCTGGCGCGTCTGGTGTTGGCAAAAGTACTTTATTGTGGGCGTTGGCACGTTTGCTTCCGTTGAAAGCGGGCGTACTTAGGTGGGGCGGTATAAGGCATACAGAAGTGGCCGTTGCCCGTTGGCGTGCTGAATTGGCTTTGTTGCCGCAAAAGCCGGTTATTATGCCCGGCACAGTTGCTGATAATCTTCTTTATCCTTTACATCGCTTTTGTATTCAAAAAGAACGTTTGAGTGAGCGGCATGAGTCGTTGCCCGATTCGGGCGTGTTGCAAAAAGAGTTGCGCTCGGTAGGACTCTACGATATTCCACTGGAACGCGAAGCGGCCTCTCTTTCGGGTGGGCAACAAGCGCGGTTGGCTTTGGTAAGGTTGTTGTTAACAAAGCCTAAGTTGGTTTTGGCGGATGAACCAATGGCTGGGGTGGATGAGGTGGCGGTTGATTTGGTGTTTAGTCGCTTGCTGCGGTTTTGTGAGGAAGGGGGGGCTGTTATCTTTACCAGTCATGTGCATGGAGAACGTGTGAGCGGGGCGCAGATTGTGTTGGATGGCAACGCGGGACTTCAATTAATAGCCCCGAGCCAGGGGCGATGCCCCTGGCTATATTAATTTCGCACCAAAGGGGCTCAAAAGTAAAAATAAACTGATTCCAGATGTGTGCGTTTATACTTATTTTTTAACACAGAGTTCACAGAGTACCACAGAGTCACACAGAGTCATTCAAGCTAACGAAAATCTCTGTGAAACTCTGTGTAGCTCCGTGTCTCTGTGTTGAAACTTTGATTACTACGAACGCAGGGTGAGGGTTAAAAGGTTATATAACCATGATTTCTGAAACGATTGTCATCGGCTGGCTGGAATTAGCGCTTGCTACTTTTTTTATTATGGCAGCTGGTGTGGTTTCTGTCGTTATGTCGTTGGGGTTATTGCGTTCCCTTGCTATTGCGACGTTGCGGACTTATTTGCAACTTATCGCGTTAGGGTTTGTGCTTACTTGGATTTTTTCAACTTATTCTGCTTGGATCGTGTTGGGCGTGTTCTTATTTATGATGTTGATGACGGCGCAAATCTTGCTCAAGCGCGTTAAACATAAGCCGTCTAATCTCTATTTTAGTACATTTACGGCGGTTTTTATTTCTGGTATTATTGTGACGTTTTCGGTGACGGGATTGATTGTGCAGGTTGAGCCTTGGTATGATCCTCGTTATGTGCTAACGATTGGTGGTATGGTGTTAGGCAATTCGATGAATGCAATTGCGCTGTCATTGGAACGGTTATTTGATGATCTGAGCAAACGCGCTGCTGAAGTGAATCAAGCACTTGCATTCGGTGGTACGCGTTGGGAAGCTTCGCTTCCTAGCATCCGTACCGCTTTGACGGCCGGCATGACTCCTATTCTTAATTCTATGAGTGCGGTTGGGTTGGTTTCTATTCCAGGTATGATGACGGGGCAGTTGTTGGCGGGAGCGGATCCGGTTGAGGCTGCTAAATATCAGATTGTTGTTATGTTGATGATTTCGGCCGCGAGTGCATTGGGTTCTATGTGTAGCGTTTATTTGGTTTATAATCGCGCCTTTGATAGCGAGTGGCGATTTATGATTAATGATGAATGATGAATGATGAATGATGAATGATGAATGATGAATGATTAGCCCCAACGGGGCGGTATTAATATAGCCAGGGGCATCGCCCCTGGAACTCCATTAATTAATATAGACTAGGGCATCGCCCCTGGAACTCCATTAATTAATATAGCCAGGGGCATCGCCCCTGGAACTCCATTAATTAATATAGCCAGGGGCAACGCCCCTGGAACTCCATGAATCCAGAGGAGAATTTTATTATGAGTTCTTTACGAGATCAACTTTTAAAAACGGGGCTGGCGTCTAAAGAACAGGCTAAAAAGGCGGAAAAGCAAGCTAAATCAAAAACTCATCAGCAGCAAAAGCAGAAAAGGAAAAAGAAAAAGGCCGAAACAGTAGATACGGAGTCAGCGGCTTATTTGGCCGCTAAGGCGCAGGAAGAAGAAATGGCCCGCGCTAAGGAATTGAATCGTAAAAAACAGGTGGAACGTCAGCAAAAAGAGTCACTGGCTCAAGTACGTGATCTTATTAAACATAATCAAGTCAATGATTATAAGGCCAATATCGACTATCATTTTATTGATGGTAAGTTTGCGAGACAAATACATGTTAACGCTAAACAGCAACAGCAACTTGCCAATGGTCAATTGGCTATTACGGTTTTGGATGAAGACGCTTATTATATTGTGCAGGCCAATATTGCGGAAAAATTGCTTGAGCGTCTGCCCGAAGTTGTCGTTTGTTTTAATAAAGAGAAAGAGAAAACCAGCGAGGCTGATGATCCTTATGCCAATTATAAGGTACCGGATGATTTGATGTGGTAATCTGTAAAAACCCTATTAAAATTATGTCTTTATCTGGATATCTATAAAAGTGGGCCATTAACAAAATCAAGTTAATCAATTCGACAACCTGGCCCACTTTAAAGAAACTTACAAGGTTCTTCTCGTTCCCAATCGGTGGTTGGGAACCGGTTGATTTATGTTTTGTCGGCTTTTTTCGTGTCAATTAGTTCGGTGTCTGCTAAGGAGTCGGCTATCACTATTTGATCCAACCAGTTGTCTAATTGTTCAAGATTGTTGGCGGTTTCAATTTTTTGTACCACGTTGTCAGGTACTGGAGCAAATTTGCGATGTAACTGACGAATCAACGTATTCCTGATGGTGCGTACTGCAGCCCGCCGTTCGCTTATGGCGAGGGCGTCTTGGAAGGTAGGAATTTTTGTCATTTCTTCCGGCATTTCAAGGAAGTATTGGTTAAGGTAGTGCCGTGTGTCTTCATGTAGGGTTAGGTTCATCTGTTTGGTCTCCAAAATTTTTCGTAAAATGACATTTGGATCGGTGGTTATGCCGATGTCCATGATTAACTGGAGGTAGTTTACCAAGTTCTCGCGTAGGCATAAAGCAATGAATTCCTCTAACTTATTACCCTGCGCTAATGGCAGTAGGGGGTAATTTTTGGGAACTAGTGGCAATTCGCTGGGATGTATAATCCATTGCGAAAATCCGTCTGGGCAGTGGTAGATGCCTTCAGCTTGTTTGGTAAATCCCACCTCAGTTTCAAGTTGATCGAGAAGTTTTGTGGGCAGTGTAACGCAGATAATTGTGAGCGTTCGCTTGCTTGGATAGGAGTTGAGTGCGTCGTCGGAGTCGGTTAGCTCTTCTTCTTCGTCTTCCTCTAGTTTAAAGGCACCGAGTCCCCAAGCCCTCATCATGATTTTATTGTAGTCGATTAGGGTTAATGGGTCGTTAATGCCTTTTAATTCAATCGCATTAACTTGGCGGAAGTGGGAAAAAGCGGTGTTTTGCAACCGAAGTAGGTCATTATCGGTGCATTTAACCAGTATAGACCTTTCAGGTAAAAATATTTTTAGGTCGGTTTTTACAACCAATCCCATCTCTTCAAACAGTTGGCAATAGTGGGCTTTGGCTGTGTCATAAAATGGGTCGGGTGAAGTGGGCATTTTTTATTTGGCCTCTTAGTCATAACTACAACAAGGATTGTATATAATAAGGGATTTAAAACAGGGATTGTAGTTATTCTTCTCGCAAAGCTTGGATTTTCTGTATCGGTAGCTTGGTTACGTCGGAGATGCAAGAATCCGTCAGCTCACTGTTGTGCGTTATCAGACTTTTAGCCAATTCCAAAACTTTCTCGTTAACAGCATTGTTAACAGCAGTCTCTATGGCATCTTGTTGGTTATATTCCAACATCATCTTGGCACGAGTTTCCGGAGAGAGTTTGTCTTTTTCAATTCGCTTGAAGAGCGTTAGAATCTCTGGTTTGTCAAAATCATCCAGACAAACTGACTCATGTAAGGTTTCGTGGATAGCTTTTATCCATTCTTGGCATGCTTTCGGAATCAGAGTGTCTCCTTCAGGATCCTTGACGAAGATAAAGAACAACCGATGTTTATAGGGGAAAATTCCCTTAATGACTTTTCCGTCCACGAGATATTTCATCTCGGCATCATGGACGAGGATATTTTTGCCGAGAGCGGGTGAATGTCGGTCGGTAAAAAACACCAATGTGTATACCGTTTTTGGGAAACTATCGTCTCGTGAACTTTTGATGGTTTCCACCGTCGCTACTTGATGGTAGTAGTAGAATCGTTCAAAGTTCTGAGTGTAGTTCGCTTGCTGTGCTTCGACGACAATGCGATTGTCTTCGTCTTCGGCAAACAAGTCAAACTCAACTTTGACATTCCCGATAGTCGTTTTCCACTTTTTTGATGTTTAACGAAACACCGGTGAAATCTTTGACCATCTTGGTAAAAACAGCAACATCAGAAAAGCCTTCTGTGAAGACGGTTCTACTGCCTAAAGTGTGGACTGGAAAATAGTCATTCATGGTGATTCTCCTACTCGCCTTCGTTTGTAGTTTGTCGTTTGTAGTAGGCGATTTATCGCCTCATATTTACAAGGATTGTATATAATAATGGATTTCTCTTGACGGATTTCTCATAATTTATATAACTCAAAGTTTGTAGTTTGAGTTTGAGTTTGTAGTAGGCGATTTATCGCCTCATAACTACAAGGATTCGTTATAATAAAGGATTAGAGCGTGGCGGTGTTTGGGTTTATCGCAACAACTACAAGGATTAGCTCCGCTGAACTTCGTTTCGTTATAATAAAGGATTAGTTCGTGGCAGTGTTTGGCTTTATCCTTAAAAGCAGTCTTCTCTCCTAGATTCTTTATAAATAACAATAACTAGCGAAGTCGTTATTTGGAGTCATTTTAACCCTTCTTTTTATATGGCTATTGGTACTGATTTGGGGGCCATTTAAAAGCAACTACAAGGATTAGTTATAATAAAGGATTAGAGCGTGGCGGTGTTTGGATTTATCGCAACTACAGGGATTCGTTATAATAACGGATTAGTCCGTGGCGGTGTTTGGCTTTTTCTTTAAAAGCAATCTCCTTTCCTAGATTAGCTTTGCGATCCTTCGGATCGTTATAATAACTAGCGAAGTCGTTATTTGGAGTCATTTTAACCCTTCTTTTTATATGGATATTGGTACTGGTTTGGGGGCCATGAAGCCATTTGAAAGCTTTCATATAAAAATCTAGGATATGCTCTCGATCTAATCCGTGGCTTTAATGCAATCCTTGTAGTTATTAGTTGGTTAAGATAGCATAAAAATCTAGGATATGCTCTCGAACTAATCCTTTCTTATAACGAATCCTTGTAGTTATGCTTTATCCTTTCTTATAACGAATCCTTGTAGTTATGCGAATCCCTGTCGTTGCTTTTTAAAAGGGCCGATTAGCACTACCTAATCGGCCCCCGAAACAACAACTACGCTAAATTATAAAACGCCGCTATCCCTGGATAAGTCACATTATTACCCAATTCTTCTTCTATACGAATCAATTGATTATACTTAGCAACCCGATCCGAACGCGACAACGAACCGGTTTTAATTTGCCCAGCAGAAGTCCCCACTGCCAAATCAGCAATCGTGCTATCTTCCGTCTCACCAGAGCGATGAGAAATAACGGCCGTGTAACTAGCCCGTTTTGCCATTTCAATCGCCGCCAACGTTTCTGTCACGGTGCCGATTTGATTGAGTTTAATCAAAATCGAGTTGGCAACACCTTTAGCAATACCTTCTTGCAAAATAGCGGTGTTAGTAACAAACAAGTCATCGCCCACTATTTGCACTATTTTGCCGAGTTTATCAGTGAGTATCTTCCAGCCATCCCAATCGCCTTCAGCCATGCCGTCTTCGATGGTGATAATCGGGTATTTGTCTACCCAAGCAGCAAGGTAGTCAGTGAATTGGGCCGAATCGAGTTTTTTGTTTTCCGATGCGATGTTATAAAGACCCGTTTTCTTGTCGTAAAACTCTGAACTGGCGGCATCTAATCCTAACTGAATGTCTTCGCCTGGCTTAAAGCCGGCTTTGTTAATGGCCTCCAAAATCACTTCTATCGCCGCCTCATTGGAGGATAAGTTGGGAGCAAAACCGCCCTCATCGCCGACGGCAGTGTTTAGGTTTCGCTCTTTTAAGACGGTTTTCAAGGCATGAAACACTTCAGCGCCATAGCGCACCGCTTCAGTAAACGACGACGCGCCACTGGGTAATATCATAAACTCTTGTAAATCAACATTATTATCGGCATGTGCGCCACCGTTGATGATGTTCATCATCGGCACCGGCATTTGCAGTTGTCCAGCACCACCCAGATAACGATACAGCGGGATTTCTAGCTCCTTAGCGGCGGCTTTGGCGGCCGCCATTGATACTGCCAAAATGGCATTTGCGCCCAAACGGTTTTTATTGGGCGTACCATCCAGTTCGATCATTTCCCGGTCAATTTGAGTCTGTGCCGTCACATCTACGCCGACTAAGTTGTCAGTGATTTCCTCAGTGATATGTTCGACGGCTTTCTGCACACCCTTGCCAAGATAGCGGGTTTTGTCACCGTCACGTAATTCGATGGCTTCTCTGGAGCCAGTGGACGCACCACTGGGCACTGCCGCACGTCCCATCGTACCAAACTCGGTGATAACATCCGCTTCAACGGTGGGATTGCCGCGAGAATCAAGAATTTCACGAGCGTGTATATTGACAATTTCTGACATTTTTTTTTCCTGTTGATTGCTAAGTTAGTGTAATGAAAAATGTAAAATGTAAAATGACTTAATTGCGCTTTTGTCATTTCGACTTAAGAGAATCCCCTTTAGTACAACGGATACGCGAAATAAGCGGATAAGATGAAAATCACATTCACTTGAACGGATTCTTTGAGTCGAAGGGGCACACAACTTACCGGTTGAGATGTTGGTGCTGAGTTAGAGGTTAGGATAATTAATTGAACAGTATCCGTTTATTTCGCGTATCCGTTGTACTAAGGGTTAATTGTTAATTGTTAATGAATTCCCGCTTGACAAGGAACGCAAAAGCTATGTCAATTTGCGATTTCTAAAAAACCCTGTTTTTTTACAGTATTATCAAGCACTTGCAGTGTTTCCAATAAGGCCGCCATTTGGTCCAACGGCCACGCATTCGGCCCGTCGCTTAGGGCTTTATCAGGCCGCGGGTGCGTTTCCATAAACAGGCCCGCTACGCCAACGGCTATCGCCGCCCGCGCTAAAACGGGTACAAATTCACGTTGCCCATCCGACGCATAGCCTTGTCCACCAGGCAATTGCACTGAATGGGTAGCGTCAAAGACAACCGGGCAATCTGTGTCGCGCATAACAGCCAAGGCTCGCATATCGGAAACGAGGTTATTGTACCCGAAAGAGACGCCGCGTTCACAGACCATAATATTATTATTGCCCACCGCCTTGGCTTTTTTTACGACATAGCCCATATCCCAAGGCGCGATAAATTGGCATTTTTTGAGATTGACGGGCAGGCCTTGACGAGCGACATTTTGAATAAAATTGGTTTGACGGCACAAAAAGGCCGGCGTTTGTAGTACATCAACAACGCTGGCGATTTCTTGTAATGGCGTATCTTCATGCACATCGGTTAACACCGGTACACCGATTTGTTGGCGGATTTTTTCGAGTATGCGTAAACCTTTTTCCATGCCCAAGCCACGAAAGCTGGTGTGTGAGGAACGGTTGGCTTTGTCGAATGAGGATTTATAGATAAAAGGTATCGCTAATTTATCTGTAATGGCCTTCAGTTGTCCGGCCGTTTCTAGTGCTAATTGCTCTGACTCAATCACGCAGGGGCCGGCAATTAGAAATAACGGTTTGTCTAAACCGATTTCAAATCCACAGAGTTTCATTTTGATATTTTCCTTGAGATTAGGCTCTACTGACAAGTACAACGGATACGCGAAATAAACGGATAAATCATAACAACGAAAACGGTTTTCTTAACTTATGTATAAGGACAAGGGTTGCACCTGGGGCTATTATCTCGCGTAGCGAGTTACTACGTTTCACATTCAACCCCTTTGGGGTTGGGGCATCCCTTCTTGAGCCTCCCCAGGTTTCACTCTTTTATCCGTTTATTTCGCGTATCCGTTGTACTTGTCAGTGGAGTTCAATTTTTAATTTTTAATTCTTCAGGGGCACGAAGGTTTCCTGAATTAGCGTGGGTTCTTGCCAGTAAAGCGTTGGTGCTTTAAACAATTTACGCGAAAATTTCAAAAGGTACAAGAAACTCAATGCAATCACGAGGAGTATTGTACCTAACACCGGCAGGTAGTTTATCCAAATAAGGGCAATGAAACTGACGGATAATGTGGCCGTGACTATCAGTAAAGATAGCCAATCGGCTTTGCTAACAATAACCACCAAAAAAGTGATTTTATTCAATATTTTCCCAATGTTCAACAGGAGCTTATAGATACTTAATAGTATTACAAGCAATAACCAAAATGCAATTAATACGATTGCATGCAATAACCACAATGTTAATAAAACGATTACAAGCAATAACCACAGTGCAATCAAGACGATTGCATGCAATAACCACAATATTAATAATGCAATTACACGCAATAACCACAGTGCAATCAAGACAACTGGCAGAAGGAGCGGAAGGAGCAGAAGCAACAGTATTTTATAATTATTTGTTTTCAAACTGATGGCAATAATTATAAAAAAAGAGAAGTAGCCGATTAACACGATTAACACAATAACAGCCGGTGTTTTTATGAAGTCGTAAAGTGTTTTTATGACGTCGTAAAAGTTGATTTTGGTTATCTTGTCGTAATAGCTGACTTTTATTTCGTAAAAATGGCGTTTTATGTCATAAAAGCCGATCTCTTTAATTCGGTCGTAAAAGCTGAGTTTTATGCGGTCGTAACTGCTGATTGTTATGTCATAAAAGGTGATCTTCGGCAAATGTGGTAAATTCAGCAGTTGACTCAGCACCAAGAATGTCATATAAAATCCTAAAAACAGCGTCAAAAATCCAAACAAATGGCGTGCCGATAAGTGATTGATAAAATGCTCAATTTTGGCCTCAATGAACATTCTTTCAACAGTGACTTTACCAGATTTAAACAGTTCAATCTTATCAATGTCGTACCTGTCGTAGTAATCCTTGCGGTAGAGTTTTGAGTCAAACAGTTTAATATCACAGCCGCGGTAAGTCCGTTTGAAGGTTAAGCCAAACAGTTCAATATCACTGTTGTCTTGGTAGGAGGTTAAGCGCGAACCAACTTGTTTGGCAACAACACTCATCGTTTCGGTGGGAACGATTTCAAATCTTATCCGTAAATCACCGCGTTGAGGATTGGCCGGATTTTGGCCGACATAATAATTCCCGTTGTGAAGATGTATTTTTTTACCCGGAAATTGGGCGCTAAAATTGTTCTGCACCCGATCAAACGTGTATTGCTTCATCGGCAGCCATTGAGAATGGCTCATCTTATCAACCAAGCTAGAAGGAAGAGTCAAGTCCCCAAGCTTCACTTCTTTGGCAACATAAGTTTTTCCAGACAGTTGCATAGAAGAGGGATTGCGATATGAATCAATGACGTATTTTGACCAAGAACCCCACTGGTACCTCTCCACCACACGCTTTAACTTGATTACGTCAAAAACCACAACCTCGAATAACGTGTCTGTGATAATCTCGTTAGTTGTGGCTTCCTCACTGAGATGAACGAGTTTGTCTTCGTTAATAAAGTTAATGCGATAAGCATCAATTGGAATAACACTCTGTTCGCCTTCTTTTAATGTCTGAGCGCGAGAGAGGGCCGGTTTCTCGTTACACCACAATAATTGAAATGTGGCTATCAGCGAAAATAACCCAATCGGGATACTTACTAAAATGATTAAGGTACTACACCACCATGAGATGCAGAATCGGCGATAGAAATTGAACATTATGATTTTTACAAGGATTGTATATAATAAGGGATTTTGGAATTGTGCGCGTTATTACCGTTGCGACGGAAGGCTTATAACCCGTTATTTTATAAGGTTATTAGACACCATCTGGGGGCCATAAAGTATTTTGAATGGTTTCAAATTAAAATATGGCCCTCTAGCGCGCCTTATATATTAACCATTAACCATTAATCATTAATCATTAATCATTAATCATTAATCATTAATGCGTTATTACCGTTGCGACGGAAGGCTTATAACCCGTTATTTTACAAGGTTATTAGACAGCATCTGGGGGCCATAAAGTATTTTGAATGGTTTCAAATTAAAATATGGCCCTCTAGCGCGCCTTATATATTAACCATTAACCATTAACCATTAATCATTAATCATTAATCATTAATCATTAATCATTAATCATTAATCATTTGGACTTCTGCCAAACTAAAGTTTGGACTCCTGTTTTTGAGGCACTTCTGTCTCTGGATCAAGTGTTGGTTCTTGCCATTCCAGCGTTGGTTTTTCAAATAAAATACGCGCAAATCTTAAAAAAGGCAAGAAAGTAAGTGCAATCACTATCAGTGCGATGCCCAACTTTGGGAGGTAGTTTATCCAAATAAGGGCAATGACAATCAGGGATAGCGTGGTGGCTATTATAATTAAGGAAATCCAATTAGCCCTTTCAACGAGGCTTTCCAAAAAGTCTTTGGAATCTGAGAGTTTTTTGGCAAGTGCAGAGAATATGATATAGAAAATTAATAGCATTAAAGACGATAAACACACGGCAACCAATAGCGTTGTGATAACGTTTAGTAACTCGCTGTCAATTTTCTGGGCGATCATAAACGGTAACAGGGCAATTATTAAACTAAAAATAGCCCATTTAGCCCACTCAAAGGTGCTCTCTAACAAAGGCGGAAAACTTGTGAGTTGACGTAGCACAAAGAATGCCATATAAAAACCTAAGAACAGGGTAAAAAATCCGAGAAAACGTAGCGGTAAACTATTGAGTAAATAGGATATTCTTTGGTTGTGGAACATTTTACTGACATTCACTGTACCATATTCAAACAATTCAATGTCACCGCCGACTTGCGTCCGGTAGGGCGCTAACTGTGAACCGACTTGTTTGGCAATCACACTGATAGTCACGCCAGGTATCGTTTCAAATTTGACCTGTAGATCACCAATTTGAGGTTCGTCAGGATTTTTACCGATATAGTAACCTCCATAGTGAAAATGTAATTTGTCGTCAGGAAACTGAGCATTAAATTTTTTCTGCGCCTGTTCAAACATGTATTTTCGCATCCATTGCGGCTGATAATGCTTCAATTGTTCAACAAGGGTGGAAGACAGGGTATATTCATCCATTGTTATTTTTTTTGCAATGAATGTTTTTCCGTTCAGTAGCTTATCAGGATTCGAATGCCCTTCTGGCTCATCAAATTGGCTGAAATCAATGCGCTGTTCTGACCAGACTTTGTCGTATTCATAGTAGGTACCCCCGAAGTAGTCATAATACTCGGATTCTTTCCATTGGTACATTTCTACCACACGCTTTAACTTGAGCTTCTTGCTAACAAGCACGTTAAACGTGTCGTCTGTTAAGGTTTCCTCCGTTGTTGCTTTCTCACTGAGATGAACAAGTCGGCCTTCGTTGGTGTCCTTGACGAAAAAGGCTTCAACTGCGATAACGATACTTTTGCCTTCTTCTAAGGTTTGGGCGCGAAAGGCCGTACTTTTCTCGTTACAAAGCAGTGCCGTAAATGCAATCAAAAACGAAAAGACTCCAATCAAGATAGCACTGAACGTGATTAGGGTACGGCACCACCATGAGGTGCAAAATTTGGTAAATGAATTAGACATTATAATGGCCTTGGTTTTTTTTCAACACAGAGTTCACAGAGTCACACAGAGTCACACTGAGTTTTTTCTCTGTGAAACTTCGTGTAACTCCGTGTCTCGGTGTTGAATATTTAAAAACGACCCACCCGACATTAAAGACTTCGGTTTGCTTCTCCTAAATAGATAATTAAATCTTCCGCAATTTCTTTGCCGAGTTGCAGATATTCAAAAATTTCTTGGAGTAGCTCATAGTTTAGCACTGTGCCTAAAACCGGTGCCTCGAATAAGTCTTCTTTGACGTATATCGCTAGGTATAATTTACCATTGACGAAGGATAAATAGATTTGCTTTTTTAACTGACGGCGAAAGGCTAGGAGACGGTGCATAAAATTGGTGGACAGAACATGGCGTGCCATGGTGGGATTATCGCTGTAGACGAGAAATTCTCGATCGATTTCCGGATCGCCTAACTTGACTAATTCCCGGCCTTCTGTCTTTCTCCAAAAGAACAGTTTCTCAACAAATTTGCTGAAAAAACTTTGCTCATTGGGTAATACTAGCGTGACGCCTTTAAACTTCAAGTCATAATTGAAGATGAAAAATAAGCCTTTAAAAACAGTGTCGTAGTAACTGCCTTCCTTGTCGGTTTTTTCCTCTTGTGCATGGACTTCGGAAAATATCATCGTCGTGTTGTCCAATGTCCCTTCAACATAATCATCTCCTGTCCACCGATCAACTTTGTGGCCGTATTCACGCTTAAACAACTGGCTGGTTTGAAACTCTTTAACGGGGATTTTTTTCTCCGGCTCGTAGTTCAGGTTTTCGTCAACAAATGTGACAATGGGCCTAATGATCTCTTCTTTGAAAGGTCTCTTATAGGGTGCTTTTATTCGACCATAGAAACGTATTACCTCTAGGGTGAGGACTATCATACCGATAATCGTTAACACGAGAGTGGAGGTTGATAGCCAAGACGGACAGTTTTCATTGGTAATCATGAACAGCGTTATCATCGCCAAAATGGCGAATATCATCAGTATGCCGTAGACGAATAGAATGAAGGTTAGTTTACCGACAATGCTTTGGCGTTGTTTTTCAAAGGCGATTAATTTGGGTTCTAAATGGGTTTGGTAAAATGCATGAAAATCTTCTTGGGTTGACATTGTTTGGACTCCGTTGTCAAATTAAAGTTTTGGAGGATTGCCAAACTAAAGTTTGGACTCCTTGCTAAATTGGGGGCCATGTTTTCAAATGATTAATGATTAATGATTAATTGTTAATTCCCCCTACGGGAATAATAATTAATAGACTTGTCCGTCAATAAGCTTAGTGGCTCTGTGTCACTCTGTGGTTCTCTGTGAACTCAGTGTTGAAAAATAGACTTGTAAATTTTCAACACAGAGACACGGAGTGACACAGAGTTTCACAGAGTCTTAATCCGCGGTACTTTTTTGAGGAACTACCGCCTCTGGAATCAGCGTTGGTACTCTGGGCGGTTTACGCGCAAATTTCAATAAATATAACAGAACGAGCGCAATCACTAGCAGGGTTCTACCCGTCATAGGGCTATAGTCTATCCAAATAATGGCGATGGTGATGAGCATTAATATGGTGGCGGTAATCAATGAAGTCAACCAACCTCTCAATTCGGTGGCTTTGCCCAAAAAAGGGATAGCGCCGTCCAATACCCACGAGACGCTGAATATGGCATAGAGGCCCAAAAACATCATTAAAAAACCTAAAAATCTTAGACGTGAATCCGTGAAAAATTGATAGATTTTTTTGTGCCTCAGCATTTGTTCAGCACTCATCACTCCATATTCAAACAGTTCAATCTCTTCGCCGGTTTGACTCTGGTAAGGCACCAAGCGTGAACCAATTTGTTCGGCAATAACACTGATGGTGATTGTCTTACCAGGCTCAGGCTGGACGTGGACGGTTTCAAATGTTATCCGTAAATCACCGATTTTAGGGCGAATGGGGTTTTTGCCTATATAGTAATTTCCGTTATTTAAATGTAATTCTTTGTCCGCCAATTGGGCGCTGAGATTTTCTTCGACTTGCAAAAATGAGTCGTCCGTCATCGGCAGCTTTTGGTGATCATTCATCGGTTCGATCAGGCTGGCAGATAGCGTGAAATCACCTAATTTCACTTGCTTGGCAATGACTGCCTTGGTTTTCACTGGCATTGATGTCGGGTTATGGTGTCCTTTGGGCAGTTCAAATTGTTTTGAATTAATTAGCTGTTTTGACCATTTTTTTCGATAACGTGCGTCGAGAGTGCCGTATTCGTCCATATATTGTTGTTCTTCCCATTGGTACATTTCTACGATACGCCGTAATTTGATCACATTGACAATTTCAACGTCAAAGAGCTTATCTCTTAAAACTTCGTCAACCGTGATTTCTCCACTGAGATGAACCAGTTTGCCGTCATTATCCGTTTCAACTTGATCCAGTTCAATAGAACGAACAACTCGTTGTCCTTCGGCTAATGTCTTAGCGTGGTGGACGGCTTGTTGCTCGTTTGAAGTCAGTGTTCTTAGTGCGTTTATACAAAGGAGTAATCCAAAAAATAATCCGAGTAGGCTCCATAAAAGTGCGGCTAGGTTACGTGATTCTTGTATGTTGTCGGTGACATTGGTGTATATTGACATTGTTTTCTACAGGGATTGTATATAATAAGGGATTTTAGTTTTTTGTTTAGTATAACTTATTGTGCTATGTTTAGTATAATGGATGCTTAGTACAGCGAATTGCGCGGATAAGCGAATTAATTGAGTACAGCGAATTGCGCGGATAAGCGAATTAAGATTCCAAACACCGGCACGATCTAATCCTTTATTATAACGAATCCCTGTAGTTAACGAATCCCTGTAGTTAACGAATCCTTGTAATTGCTTTTAACTGATCACTGATAATTATGTCATTACCTTCATTGTTACAAATCAGCCTTAGTTCGTTATTAGACAGTCCTGCTGTCGTCGAACTCGCGGCACGCGCCGGTGATAAGGCTGTTGTGATTCTTAAGAATCATTTTACCTTATCGTCTAAAGAAATAAACGATGCGATTCAAAATAGCTATGGTTATGCTCTTGCTACCGTCGCGGCTGGGTTGGCGGCTCCTGAACAAAAATTGGCTTTTCTGCAAAAACTCTCCCATTCTAAATTAGAGCGGGAGTTTGCTGACCAAATAGAAATCAATTACTTACAGCCGTTTTTGAAAAACTCTTCCTTTTTTCAACCGGACTCTGATCCTTCTGAACAAGGCGGGATGTCGGCCGATTTCCGGGCGAATGCGATTAAAAATTGTCGGGTTTTAATCCCTTATAAAAAACAATTGCTTCAGGATGCGGCCGCGGCGGCGCTCACGGAGGCCGATTTGGTGGCTATGATTAGTTATAAAGGCCCTCTTATTTTAATTTGTTTTATCTGTATTTTATGCAAATATTATGCCAAAATGTTAGCGGCGTTACAGGAGGCTTATGCGATTAATGTTTGGCAGTATGCGTTGCATGATGTGGATAAATATCCGCTGGTGAATATTTTAGGGGCTGGTGGTATGGGTGCGTGTTTTTGTGTCAGGATCAATGGCGCAAAATTATTGTTAAAACGTTTTGGGAAGGGCGTAAAGGGCGGCGGGATGAGGTGTTTAGGGAGCCGATTATTATGCACAATTTACAAAGTGCGTATACGCCTAAGCCGTTGGATTGTGGTTTTGTGAATGCTGGTTTGAAAGAACGCCCTTATTTCGTGACTGAATATGTTGAGGGTGCTATCGATGGCGAAGCTTGGATCAAAAAATACGGTAAACTTGATCTCGTGACAGGGCTAAAAGTGGCGTTGCAAATTGCCGAAGGCTTAGCCGTTGCCCATGATGCTGGGGTTTTTCATTTGGATTTGAAGCCGGCTAATTTGCTTTTTAAGCCGACAGAAGATGGCTTAATGGTAAAAATCATTGATTTTGGGTTAGCGCGAGTAGCGACGTCGCTTAAGCAGCAAGCGGCGTTGACTCAAACGCGCAGTCATAAAACGCAGTTTGCACAGACGGTTTTTGGTACGCTTGATTATGCGCCGCCGGAGCAATTGGGTGAAACGGAGTATGGGCAACCGACGGCTAAGAGCGATATTTATGCGTTTGGTGCCACCGCGTATCATTTGTTAAGCGGAGAAAGCCCTCGGTTTCCGTATCCCGATGATTTGCCTGATGTGCCTGAATTGCAAAGATTGTTATTAGTGTGTTTTAAAAAACATCCAGATAAACGCCCGACGATACAAAGTGTTATTACGCAATTGTCTCGTTTGTTAGATAAACTTGATAAAACGTGGATTGAAAAGCGTACACACGATGCCAAAATGGCTCGGCAAAAAGCCGAGGCGGAAAAAAACCGCGCTGACAAAGCCGAAATGGATATGCAAAAAGCTGAGGCAGAAAAAATCCATGCACACGATGCCAAAACCGCTCTACAAAAAACCGATGCCGAAGAAAAACGCGCACGCGAAGCCGAAAAAACTCGACAAAAAGCTGAGGAAGAGAAAAAAGGCAAACTTTTCAGTTTTGAAATCGCCATTGTTGATGCTAAGGGCAAAATCATCCGCAACGAGCCTAAACAAGCCCGTTATCAAATCGAAGACTTGGGCAAGGGTGTGATTTTGGAAATGGTGTATATACCGGGTGGCACATTCTTAATGGGTTCGCCTGAAACGGAGAAAGACAGAGAAGATGATTATGAAACACAACACAAAGTCACCGTTAAACCGTTTTATATGGGCAAATACCCGATTACCCAAGCGCAATGGCAAGCGGTGATGGGTAATAATCCTTCTCACTTCAAACGTTTTTGGTTCAAAAGATCGAAAAATCGCCCGGTGGAAATGGTTTCATGGCTTGATGTGGTGGATTTTTGTCGGCGGTTGTCTGAAAAAGTGGGTAAAGATTATCGCTTACCTAGTGAAGCGGAATGGGAATATGGCTGTCGTGCCGGCAGTATCACCGCCTATTGTTGGGGCGATGTCATTACCACTGAGTTAGCCAACTACAATTATTCGGTTGGTGATACAACGGATGTCGGTAAATATCCGCCCAATGCCTTTGGACTTTATGATATGCACGGCAACGTCTGGGAATGGACAGGCGAGCGCGTTTGAGGCAAATTATCAAGGAAAAGAGTTGGTTAGTTTAATGAGTCAAGGGGGTGTAGGCCGCTTTGCCGTGCGCGGGGCCTCGTGGGACGACGAAGCGTGGAGGGCGCGGTCGGCGTTCCGTCTCGGGGACTCGCCGACTTACCGCGACGACTGGCAGGGTGCGCGGCTCGTCAGGATGTTGTAACACTTTTACCTTTTAACTCTTACCCTTTTCCCTTTTTTTTTGGCGCGCGGAGCGCGGCCGCTATTTTTTTGAGTGCCTGCATGCGGGCTGTCAATGCCATATCGTACCGCTTTTCGGTGAGGGCAACCATAAAGGATTGCCCCTACGCGACATGACGGTTTGTAGGGGCAATCCCACGTGCAAAGCCCTTAACTTAATGGCATTGATGCGGGCTGTGGGGTTGTTGTTGCTCGCCATAAGGATGGATGGGCGAATTGAGTTTGATTGATTGTGTTAAGTCTAGTGCAACTGACGCTTAGTACAACGAAACTTTGTTCTGAAACGCTAAACGCAGTGGCGGAACGCCTATTACGCACGCTTTCAAATGGTTTCATGGCCCCCAAACCCGTGCCAATAGCCATACAAAAATAAGGGTTAAAATGACTCCAAGGCAAGCATAATCACTCCGGTGCAAAGTTAGTTAGTTAAAGTTGAAAGCTTTCAAATGGTTTCATGGCCCCAAACCCGTGCCAATAGCCATACAAAAATAATGGTCAAATTGACACAAATTGACACAAAATAACTACAAGGACTACAACAATTCGGTGGGTTTAGCAAAGCGCTACCCATCCGACTAATCAATTCGATTATCCGCGTAATTAGTTGTACTAAGCGCAACTCGTTGTACTAAGCATAATTAGTTGTAGTTGCACCTGTGGCTATTATCTCGCTCCGCTCGTTACTACGTTTCATATTCAACCCCTTTCGGGGTTGGCGTATGCCCTTTACCTTTTCCACAGGTTGCACCTCAATGCCATTAAGTTAAGGAATTAGAAAGAAATAATTCCCCCGCCTTTGGTAAAGCCGTCGTCTAATAGCTGAAGTGCCCTAAAGGGCACTGAAGACTCAATGCCATATCGTTTGCTTAGAAAAAATCATGAATTTACCAGTCCCCTTTAGGGGACTTTAGCTTTGAGACAACGGCTTTACCAAAGGCTCTTTCTCGTTTATTTCTTAACTTAATGGCATTGAGGTTTTCCTTAAGCTATTCATATTCAACCCCTTTCGGGGTTGGCATGTTATTGCTTTGTATTTCACTCAAGCGGAAAATGCTATATCAATTCGATTATCCGCGTAATTCGTTGTACTAAACTAAGCATAATTAGTTGTACTAGCACTATCCCCACCACACACAACCAATTTGCACTAACCTAACTAATCTGATATTTTAACCGCCCCTAATCTACAACCATAAGGAAAACCGCATGAAATATCTCTTATCGGCCACACTCGCACTACTACTAACGGCCCAGTTACCGCTCCATGCCGAAATAATCGGCAAACAAGTAGACTACACCGCCGACGGCGTAACCCTAAAAGGCTACCTCGCCTACGACAACAGCCTCCAAGCCAAACGCCCCGGCGTACTGGTCGTCCACGAATGGTGGGGACATAACCCTTATGCCCGCAAACGCGCCAACATGTTAGCCAAACTCGGCTACACCGCCCTTGCAGTAGATATGTACGGCGACGGTAAAAACACCCAACACCCCAAACAAGCCGCCAAGTTTATGAAAAAAGTCCTCAAAAACATGGCCGTTGGCAAAGCTCGTTTTATGGCGGCATTAGACTTTATCAAACAACAACACACCGTTGAACGCGACAAAGTGGCCGCCATTGGCTACTGCTTTGGTGGCGGTGTCGTGTTAGCGATGGCACGCGATGGCATCGACTTAGACGGCGTTGCGAGTTTTCACGGCAGCTTAGCGACAAAAACGCCCGCCCAACCGGACAAAGTCAAAGCCAAAGTACTCGTGCTACACGGCAATGCAGATCCATTGACACCACCGAAAATCGTGAAGGCCTTCAAAACAGAAATGCAAAAGGCTGGTGTCGATTTAGAATTTGTTGGCTATCCGGGCGTAACACACAGCTTCACCAATCCAGACGCCGACACCATTGGCAAAAAATACGGCCTCCCGCTGGCTTATGACGAAGCGGCCGACAAAGACTCTTGGGCCAAATTGCAGGACTTTTTCAAGCGGATTTTTGCTGACAAGTACAACGGATACGCGAAATAAACGGATAAAAATAACCTCATTATCACGGATTTTGGGGAGAAAGGAAAATCTCTGTGAAACTCCGTGTAGCTCCGTGTTCTCTGTGTTGAGGATTTGAAAACGGATAGATGGTAAGCCCTCTCCCCAAAATCCGTTATAATCAGAAAATTGCTATGGTTATTTGGCGTATCTTGTTTGAGGGCCATAAAATACTTTGGAAGTCTTCAAATTAAGTTATGGCCCTCAGTCGCGCTATTGATACTTTTTGTACGTGTTGCTTAACTTGGACGCCTGCCAAACTAAAGTTTGGACTCCAGCTACCGTAATCCGTTGTACTAATCCATAAACCGTTGTACTTATTAGCAGGTATGATCTATGCAAAAATATAGTTTTAACGAGTTAACTTTAGCCGATTTAAAAACGCTTGTCGATCTCAATAAAAAAGGTATCGCTGATTATCCTTGGACTCAAGTAAAAAACGTTCCGCTTATTGAAAACGAAAAACTTCAACTGCGCCATATAATGACACCCACTTACCCCGCCCATGTCATGAACGAAGCAACGCTCTGGGCAAGAACCATTTATCCACTATTACGACTCGCAGAACGTGAAGACATTCTCGCCACCGCGGAAGTTAGCTTGACGGCGCAATACCCTACTTTTGAACTTCATGGCATTGTTGACGGCATTTTGGGAAAATGTATTGCCGGCCATTTAGAAACGCCTTATTTAGTTATTGTAGAAGCCAAACGCGGTATCGAAGGCAAAAATCCGCAACCTCAACTTTACGGAGAACTATTAGCAACAGCCCATTTAAACTGGCAAGACAACGGCAACGACACTCAAGAAATCTATGGCTGCTACACCATTGCAGACGCGTGGACATTTGTACGCGCCGAAATCACTGACATAGAATCAGAACGCCCAAAGGCAACACTTGAACATAGCAAAGAATATACTGAAAGCACGGAAGCAGAAACCATTCTCAAGATATTAAAATCCATTGTCTCAACTTATATCGAAACTAAACCTTGACAATATAAATTACTAAACCATGAACGAAGAAAAAGTCGCCCCAAACAAAGCACCCAGTGCTAAACGTCTCCAAGCCCTTTGGGCAGAACTACACCACCTTGATGGCTTTCTTGTACCTCGTGCTGACGAATATCAAGGCGAATATGTACCGCCTTATGCAGAACGACTGGCATGGTTAACCGGATTTACCGGCTCATCTGGCATGGCGATTGTCCATCGCGACGGCTCAGCGATTTTCGTCGATGGACGCTATACGCTTGCCGTGTGCGAGCAAGTTGATGAAACCCTATTTAAGCCACATAACATCAAAGACTGTCCACCCGAAAAATGGCTCAGTCAACAAACCGCCGCCAAGCTAGGCTACGATCCTTGGCTACATACGCCAGAAGGCTTAGCGCCGCTACAACGTGCTTGTGAAAAAGTTGGCAGCGAACTAATTCCTTGCGATATCAATCCCATAGATACAATATGGGCTGATCAACCCGAACCACAACTGGCACCCATCGTGCCCCATCCGCTCCGCTATGCTGGCAAAAGTAGTCTCGCAAAACGCGAACAAATCGCTAAGAAATTAGCCGAAAATCGTATTGACGCGGCCGTGCTAACGGCCCCCGATTCCATTGCTTGGCTATTAAACATACGCGGTGGCGATGTGCCGCGTGCGCCTTTGCCACTCGGTTTCGCCATTATTCATGCCGATGGACAAGTTGATCTGTTTATCAAGCCGCGCGATTGGAATCCAACCCGTCAGCACTGGAATCGATTGCTAGAACAATTAGGAGAAGCCGTCACAAAACCTAGCGATTGGGATCCAACGCATCAGCTTTGGAATCGATTGCTTGAACACCTCGGAAAGGCCGTGACAATCCACAACCCAGCCTCTCTAGGAATAGTACTTGATAAATTGGGCCAAACTCACAAATCAGTACAAGTTGATCCAAAACGCTCAGCCGCTTGGATTTTTAACCGACTTGAGGCTGCCGGTGCTAAAATAATTAAAGAGGCCGATCCTTGCAGTCTACCCAAAGCCTGTAAAAACAAAGTTGAACTCGCCTGCGCTCGTGCCGCCCATCGCCGAGATGGCCTCGCACTAACTCGTTTTCTATACTGGTTAGACAAACACGCCGCCACCGGTAATGTCGATGAAATCCAAGCGGCTGAACGGTTAGCCCAATTTAGAAAAGAAACCGGATTGCTCCATGATCTCAGCTTTGATACCATTTCAGCGGCCGGGACTAACGCAGCGATTGTCCATTACCAAGTCACTGAACACTCGAACAAAACTTTACAGCCGGGCACACTCTATCTTGTTGATTCTGGCGGACAATATTTTGATGGGACGACCGATGTAACTCGAACTATCGCAATCGGCACACCGACGGCCGAACAAAAAGATCGTTTTACCCGCGTCCTCAAAGGCCATATTCGCCTCGCAACTTGCCGCTTTCCCAAAGGTACCACCGGAACACAATTAGATATACTCGCACGACACGCCCTCTGGCAAGTTGGACTCGATTTTGACCATGGCACTGGACATGGCGTAGGCAGCTTTCTCTCCGTGCATGAAGGCCCACAAAGCATATCAAAGAAAGTCATCAATGTGGCCCTCAAACCGGGTATGATCATCTCCAATGAACCCGGCTACTATAAAAAAGAAGCCTTTGGCATTCGGATTGAAAACCTAGTCACCGTCACCGAACCACAAACCATTGACGGTGGTGAAATTGAAATGATGGGCTTTGAAACCTTAACGCTTGCGCCGATTGATCTTAACCTAGTCGAACCTTCATTATTAAATGAAGACGAAATCGCCTGGTTAAATAACTACCATAAAAAGGTTTACGAAGAAATTGGTAGCCAATTGGAACAACAAGCTCGGACTTGGTTAGCGCAAATTACATAACGGTTCGTAGGGGCAATCCCTTGTGGTTGCCCTCTTAATGGCATTGAAGCGACACGTCCAGTTAGGAATCCAAACTTTAGTTTGGCAGAGAAGACAAACTTTAGTATTCGTCCAAGATAAATCTTGGACTCCTTGATTAATGTTGACAACTGATAATTGATATGCCGCACTCATTCATTTTCGATTTTGATGGAACAATTGCTGATACGTCTCACAGTATTCTAACGATCATACGTCATATTCATAAGGAATATCATTTTAAATATGTACGCGATGAGGAGATAGAATTTTACCGCGGGCTGACTGGAGAAGAGGTATTGAAGCGGTTAGAGATTCTATTGTTTCGTATTCCGCCGGTGTTACGCCGACTACGGGGTGAATTAAATAAGCAAATTCATCTGCAAAAACCCTTTGAAGGTTGGCATGAAACATTAGCGGGTTTAAAAAACCAAGGAAATAAACTCTTTATCCTCAGTTCTAACTCGGCTTCAAATATTCGGACTTTTCTGACTCATCACCAAATGAAGGACTACTTTGATGGCGTTTTTTCAGGTTCTTCTGTTTTCGGAAAAGCGCAAGTTCTCAGAAGAATGATGGAAACTAAGGGCATTAGTCCTCAAACAGGCTATTTTGTGGCTGATGAAACTCGTGATGTTGACGCTGCAAAAAAAGTAGGGATTCAAATGGTTTGCGTGACATGGGGTTTTAATAATAAAACCATACTCCAACAGATGAATCCTGAGTATATGATTGATTCTCCGAATGAACTTCTATCTATACTTTAGCTTGGCAGGACTCCAAACTTTAGCAGTCGTCCAAACTAACGTTTGGCAGGGTAATACGCGGGCCGGTTATTGACCTAGTTTTTTAGGGTTATTTAGACTATCTTGTTTGAGGGCCATAAAAGGTTTTGCATGTTTTCAAATTAAGTTATGACCCTCTGTCGCGCTTTTTTATTTATACATACTTTTTGTAGATGTTTTGTTGCTGGACGACTGCCAAACTAAAGTTTGGACTCCAAACCAGAGGAATCAAATGAGCAATAAAAAAGTCGTCTTAGTTGTGGATGATCATCCACAAAACCTAAAAGTGCTGGGAACTATCTTGAATGAAAACGGCTATTTTCCTCTATTTGCCCAAAGTGGCGTTAAGGCATTGAGTGCTATCAAAAAGAAATTGCCTGATCTGATTTTGCTGGATATTCTGATGCAGGAAATGGACGGCTTTGAGATGTGCAAACGATTAAAGCAAGACACCACCTTGGCAGAGATTCCGGTGATTTTTCTGAGCGCCAAAACCGAAAAAGAAGATGTTATTGCTGGCTTAGAACTGGGCGCAGTGGATTATGTCACTAAACCGTTCAATCACAAAGAGTTAATGACTCGCGTCAATACGCATCTTGAACTCAAAACGGTAAAAGCAGAACTCAGCCAAAAGGTTGAAGAACTCAAGCAAGCTAATACAAAACTCGACCAAAAGGTTGAAGAACTCAAACAAGCCAACGCCACCAAAGATAAATTTTTCTCCCTCATCGCGCATGATTTAAAAAGCCCATTTAATGCTTTACTGAATTTATCATCGCTATTGGCAGATAACGATACCCAACTAAGCGATGAAAAGAGAAAAAAGTTGAGCCAACATATTCTGCAAGCATCGGGTTCCGGCTACCACTTGTTAGAAAACCTGTTAGAGTGGTCAATATCGCAAACCGGCCGAATCCAAGTAACACCGGCAACATTAGACTTGAAAGAAATTATTGACCACAATATTGAGTTAGTGGGTGAAAATGCCGGAGCCAAACATATCAGTATCTGTTCGTCTATTGATGACATCACGTCGGTTGTTGCTGATGGCAACATGCTCGACACGGTCATCAGAAACTTACTCACCAATGCGGTCAAATTCACCCCGACAAACGGCAAAGTGGAAATTTCTGCGAAAACCGAAGCCCATGAGGTTGAAATTTCAATCTCTGACACCGGCGTGGGCATCAAACCTGAAGACTGGGACAAATTGTTCCGAGTGGATGTGTCTTTTACCACTCGTGGAACCGCCCAAGAAAAGGGCAGTGGTTTAGGTTTAATTTTATGCCAAGAATTTGTCGAAAAAAATGGCGGCACGATAGGGGTAGAAAGTCAGGAAGGGAAAGGCAGTCGATTTTATATCCGCCTACCTTCGCAAGAAACTAATTCAGATAGTTTGTAGTAGTGGCTTTAGCCACTAGACGTTTTGAAAATAACTCACCGAAAAGCGGTACGATATGACATTGGGGCAGCGCCCCAGGAGGAAAGCCCCAACGGGGAGATATTAATATAGCCTGGGGCAGCGCCCCAGGAAATATCATTGATTTCATAATATTTCATTGATTTCATAATATTTAATTCAGCCCTTAATTCGCATTACCAATTGAACAAAAATGAACGACAAATCACTTTTAGAATCCACCGGCGGAAACATCCTGATTGTCGATGACGGTCCAATAGCCGTGCGTTTTCTTTCTGCCATACTCAAACAAGAAGGCTACACAGTCCGAATTGCGCTCAATGCTAAAACGGCCTTCGAGACATTAACAACAAAATTGCCGGATTTGATTTTGTTGGACATTCAACTGCCAGACATGAATGGTTTTGAAATTTGTCAGCTATTGAAAGCCTCGGAGCAGTACCAACAAATCCCGGTGATTTTTATCAGCGTCCTAGAACAAACGGTTGATAAGGTTAAAGGCTTTCAAGTGGGTGGTATCGACTATATCACTAAGCCCTTTGCCACCGAAGAAGTGCTGGCACGAGTTAAAACGCACTTGACACTCTATTTCACGCAAAAACAGCTTGAAACTCAAAAGAGGCAATTAGAACAACAAATCGTTGCACGTCTGCAATTTGAGGAAACATTGCAACAGGAAATTGCCGAGCGCAAGCGGGCTGAAGAGGAATTAACACAATACCAAGAACTTCTTGAATCAGAAGTGGAAAAACGCACCGCAGAACTGGTTGTAGCCAATAAACACTTGCGACTGGAAATTGACGAGCGCAGACAGGCGGAAGAAAAACTGAGACAGAGCGAATTAAGATGGCAATTTGCCCTTGAAGGCAGTCAGGATGGCGTATGGGATTGGAATCTTGTCACCAATCAAGTCTATTTTTCCTCCGTCTGGAAAAAAATGCTGGGCTATGAAGACGGCGAAATAGCCGCCAATTTAAGCGAAAGGGATAAAAGGATTCACCCCGATGACAGAGAATCGGCTTATATTGATGTGAATAAGCATATTGCCGGAGAAACGGCGTATTATTACAATGAACACCGGCTATTGTGCAAAAATGGCCGTTACAAGTGGATATTAGATCGTGGAAAAGTGATTGAATGGATTGAAGACGGTAAACCGCTCCGGTTTATTGGTACTCACTCTGATATTACTGAACGTAAACAAGCAGAAGAGAATCTCCAGAAAGAACGTGATAAATTGATAACTATTTTAAATGCTATACCAAATGGTGTCTATATTGTTAATAAGCGGTATGACATTGAATACATTAATCCTGTCATTGAAAAAACATTTGGCCCGATTGATAGGCGCAAGTGTTATATGTATTTTCATGACAGAACGGAAGTTTGCCCTTGGTGTAAAAACCCAGAAGTGTTTGCTGGAAACTCGGTTCGGTGGGAGTGGTACTCACTCAAGGACGACAGACATTATGATTTATTTGATACGCCCATCAAAAATATAGACGGTAGTATTTCTAAGTTTGAAATATTCCACGACATCACTGAACGCAAGCAAGCGGAAGAAGCTTTAAAACAAGCCAAAGAACAAGCTGAATCGGCTAATCGTGCCAAAAGTGAATTTCTTGCCAACATGAGCCATGAAATCCGTACACCTATGAATGCGGTGATTGGTTTCAGTGAACTGTTGTCTTCGCAGGTGACGGATCACAAGCAAAAAAGTTATCTGCACTCCATTCAAGCGGCGGGCAACGCGTTGCTTACCTTAATTAACGACATACTTGATTTGTCTAAAATTGAAGCGGGGCGGCTAGAAATTCAGTATGAAGCAATCAATCCTCGTATCGTTTTCGATGAATTACAACAAATTTTCGTTCTCAGGATAGCGGAGAAAAACTTAGAATTTATTGTAGACATTGATAAAGCATTACCGCCAGCGTTGCTCCTAGATGAAACTCGGTTGCGGCAAGTGTTGCTTAATCTGATCGGCAATGCCGTCAAGTTTACCGACATGGGCTACATTAAACTGAGCGCCCAAATCTCCCCTATATCCCCTTTTTCAAAGGGAGGGACTTTGGAGGATATTTATCGCAAAGTTGATTTAATCATTGCCGTAGAGGATACCGGCATCGGTGTTCCAGAAAACCAACAGGAGATGATTTTTGAATCTTTTCGGCAACAATATGGTCAAAATACTCGAAAATACGGGGGTACTGGGCTAGGTTTAGCGATTACCAAACGCCTAGTAGAAGTGATGAACGGTCATATTTCGGTCAAAAGTCGCGTCGGTAAAGGAAGCGTTTTTGAAATCACATTACGGGATGTAGTAGTCTGCGTTAGCGAATCTCTCGACATTCAAGACGATGCTTTTAATTTTAAAAATATTGTTTTTGAAGAAGCGCGAGTATTAGTGGTGGATGATATTAAATCCAACCGTGATCTTGTCAAAGAATATTTGAGACAAGTCAATTTAGAGGTAGTCGAAGCAGAAAACGGACAGCAGGCATTATTATTTGCTCCTGAGTATCAGCCTGATCTCATTTTAATGGACATTAAGATGCCTGAAATGGATGGTTATGAAGCTACCCGACAGTTAAAAAAAAATCCTGATACCCAAAAAATACCGGTTATCGCTTTAACGGCTTCTGCCACCCAAGACACAAAATCAAAGGTAAGCGCTTACGACTTTGATGGCTATTTATCCAAGCCTGTCACGACATCTGAACTCGTTAGCGAATTATCCCGCTATTTAAAACACAAGATTATCGAAGTAGCCGTTATCACAGAAGCCGCTACGGCGGTTGACAGCTTTACAATGCCACCGCTGGAAAATATCATTAACCTTCCCGAACTGATAGAGACACTTGAAAAAGACATTATGCCGATTTGGGAAGAAATAAACGTTATTATGAACACGGATAGGGTTAAAGAAATGGCCGACAAGTTGATGTATTTAGGACATAATCATAACATACCTGCTCTCATCCAATACTGTGAAAAGTTGCGGGAGTTTGCACAAGAGTTCGACATAGCAAATCTTGAAAAGATGTTGACTAAAATTCCCTACATGGTGAAACAGTTCAGTAATCAATGATCAGAAGGAGCCCCAGGGCTGTGACGCAATGCCATATCGTACCGCTTTTGGGTGAGGGCAACCATAAAGGATTGCCCCTACACGACATGACGGTTTGTAGGGGCAATCCCACGTGCAAAGCCCTTAACTTAATGGCATTGAGGGCTGTGACGGTGCCAAGTCTAGCCCCAAAGGGGCGTATTAATCTGGGGCAACGCCCTAGGGCTGTAGAGTTTGTAGTAGTCGCTTTAGCGACTGAATCTATAAACTTGCTAAGCAACAAAACACCTAGAAAAAGTATAACAATGAAGCACCACAGAGGGGCATAACTTAATTTGAAAACCTCCAAAAAATGAGTCCAAACTTAGGAGTCCAAACTAACGTTTGAACTCCTGCCAAAATTTGTGCAACAATTATTAACTATAACTATAATAGTTATTAACGGAGGAGTCCAAACTTTAGTTTGGACTCAGGCAAAATTTGTGCAATAATAAAAAAACGACAATGCACATTTCGTTTATCCCCGTCATTCGTTGTACTCATTATATTGGTGGCCGGATTCGCTGTCGTTTTCAACTGAAATTGGCAACTGTTAGCACTTTTTAAACCTCATGAAACAAAGTAGCTCAACCCCAAAATTTTAACGCAACAGATTTGTCGCTTTAGCGGAGTACAACGGATGAAAGGGAATAAACGGATTTGTTCTATACCAAACTTTAGTTTGGACAACGTAGGAGTCCAAACTTTAGTTTGGACGTCCAAACGTTATTTTGGACGACTGCCAAAATCTGTGCAAAACTTATCAACTATATACTTGACACAATTTACGCTTTTGTCATTTCGACTTAAGGAGAAATCTTTTGTTCAAGGATTCCAAGATTTATCAGAGCCGAAAAATGACAGAAAAGCTCAATGTTCAGTATAATAAGTGAATAAACAAAAGTCTTTTAACATAACGAACGGCTTGTGAGTCGCTAAAGCGACTACTACGAACAGGAGTCCAAACTTTAGTTTGGACATCCAAACGTTAGTTTGGACTCCGACAAAATTTGTGCAACAATTATCGACTAGAATAATTAATAACGGCACGCCTGTCGCGTTTCTTTCAAGCGAACAACACGGGCTCTATTTACACGGAACGAACTTCAACGCCGTGAAAATGACGACGTGAACCGTTCATTAAATTTCCTATCAAATTATCGACTTGCTTAGGTAATCTCTTCATTTTTCATGTTTCATTTTTCATTATATATGCGCTTAACATCACACCAAAGAGACATTATTGTACAAACCATTCACGCCGAATTTGGTCAAAATGCCAGCATCTGGCTATTTGGTTCCAGAGCCGATGACAATAAACGCGGAGGCGATATTGGCTTATACGTGGAAACGGCGGAACCAATCCCACAAAGTTGGCAAAAAAAAATAGCCGTCGTTACCTCACTACAAATTCAACTGGGCGATCAAAAAATTGATTTAATCATGCATTGCCCAAACGACAAAAAATACCCAATCAACCAAATTGCTAAACAAACCGGGGTGCGCTTATGACGACATTTGACCAAAATTACCTTACCCAGTTTGTGCACAATTTAAAACTGTGTGAGAAAGCCAGCGACAATCTTGAATTGTCCTTAACCGGTTTACAAGATATATTTCCGTTGATGGGGAACGTTTAGCGAATTTAAACCGGGAAACGGTGGAAAAAATAGATGCGATGACTTTCCAGGGGCGTTGCCCCTGGCTTTAGCGGAGAAACAATTGGAGGTAATTATGACTGACATCCAAGACAATCGCAACGCGCTGCCCACGGGTTATCGTTTAAACGACTATCAAATCCAAAAAGTGTTAGGTGATGGCGGATTTGGTATCACCTATCTGGCTAACGATACGCAACTAAACGCGCCCGTTGCGATCAAAGAATATCTGCCCAACGAAATCGCCGTGCGCGAAGGCAATTCGACGGTGCAGCCCAAATCCCAAAAAGACACCGAGAATTTTGCGTGGGGATTAGAGCGATTTCTCGAAGAGGCCCACATTTTAGCCCAATTTAAACATCCCAACATCGTGCGCGTGTTGCGTTTTTTTCAAGCGAACAACACTGCCTATATTGTTATGGAATATGAACAGGGGCAAAGTCTGGCGAATTTAATTAAAGACGGCGAAACCGCCACCGAAAACGAAATCACAAGAATTTTGCCGCCGCTGTTAGACGGCTTGGCAGTCGTACACAACGCCGGCTATTTGCATCGAGACATTAAACCGGCCAATATTTACCTACGGACGGCCGATAACAGCCCGGTGTTAATCAGTCGTACACAACGCCGGCTATTTGCATCGAGACATTAAACCGGCCAATATTTACCTACGGACGGCCGATAACAGCCCGGTGTTAATCGACTTTGGGGCGGCACGTTACGAGGTGGGCAGTCGGAGCCGTTCTGTCACAACGCTTGTCACGCCCGGCTATACGCCGTTTGAACAAACGAAAGGCAATCAACAAGGAACGTGGACAGATATTTACGCGTTTGGTGGCGTATTGTACCGGCTTATCAGCGGCAAAATACCGGCCGAATCGCCGGAGCGGATTGGAGCCATCATGCGGCGCAAACCTGATCCATTAACGCCAGCAGTAGAAATCGGCCATGGGCGCTACTCTCAGCAGTTACTGGAAGCCATTGATTGGGCCCTCCAAATCAATGAAAATGACCGGCCGCAAACTGTGCAAACTTGGCGTGACAAACTGTTGCCAATACCGGCCCCGCCACCTGAACCTACGCCATCCGCCACAAAACACCTAACACCAACGCCCGTTTCAGGTTGGAAACCGAGCGTTGTTATGGGTGTCGTTGTGGTTTTCTTATTCTTGGCTATTGTTATTATAGCGGACTGGAGAAATTCTCAAACCAAACGACATGAACTTGAAATCGCTCAACTCAAGGCTGAATATGACGCTAGAATGGCCGATAATCAAGAAAAACGTCTTGAGCTTGAGCAGCAAAATAGCCTTAAAGACGACGAAATACATCGTCTCCAACAAGAAAACCAACGTCTTGAGCGTCAGCGTGTAGCTCGCCTTAAACAAGAACGTCGTTTCGGAGAAAAACGTGCTGCTCCTTATGATGGAAAAAAAGCGCTACCACCCCGCCGTAAGCTTCACCAAGCCCACCGTAATACTGAAGAAGAACGTCGTCGGGCTGTCAAGTTAGTCCGTGATTATTACACTAATATCGATAAGGGCTACGCAAATTCAGCTATTCGTAAATGGAAATATCCGCCTTCAAAGCTACGCGCTATCATTGCCAACACGGATTGGTGTAAAATAGCAAAAATAGTTCCCCTCAATTTAACTTCGTACGATGCCGAAATTTCTATTGATGTGACTTGTAAAGATAAAGGCAAAGCACCAAAAAGGTGGGGAATCACTTTTGAACTAGAAAAGGTGAACGGAAAATGGAAAATCACTAAAGTCGCAAGTCTCTTATCGTCGTTGAAGCTTATTTTAATAACATCAACAAAAATGATGCCGATTCAGTCATTCGTCAATGGGAAAAGCCAAACGAAGAGAAGCTGCGCTCCTTCATTGCCAAAAATGATTGGTGTAACAAGCCTAAAGTAGAACTCACCAAGTTCAATTCAAGTTATGCAGAAGTTTCCGTTGAAGTCATCTGTAAAGATAAAGGCGATACACCTAAAAAAAGGTGGCGACTGACGGTTAAATTAAAAAGGCTGATGGAAAAGTGGAAAATCACTCACATCAAACAGAATAAGTAGCCAAACCGTTATTAACATAAAATTATTAGGGTTATTTGGAGCATCTTGTTTGAGGGCCATAAACTAGTCTGATATTTTACACAAAAATTATTAGGCCTCAACCCCGTAGGGGTTGAATATGAATAGCCCCAGGCGAAACCTCAATGCCATTAAGTTAAGGGCTTTGCACGTGGGATTGCCCCTACAAACCGTCATGTCGCGTAGGGGCAATCCTTTATGGTTGCCCTCACCGAAAAGCGGTACGATATGGCATTGAGGCGAAACCTGGGGAAGGCCGGGAATGGGGCCACAACCCCAAAGGGGTTGAATATGAAACCTGGGGAAGGCCGGGGAGCGGGCACAATCTCGCGCTCGCGAGAAGGCCGGCGTTGGGAGTTGCCCACCCGACATAACACACACTTGTGGTTATAATTAAATGGTTGTGTGGTACACTGACCATTGTTCATAAGTACCCGTGCAAGAGTTTTCCAGTGTTATGGGCACAATTGTTTTTGTTAGGTTTATTTTTTAAAATACCTGCACGGGTACTTACGAGTGGTAGTTAGTCTTGATAACTGATAACTGATAACTGATAATCTATTATCTGAATTGGAGAGTTTTCTATCGGCAACAGACAATGGTATTTCTGCCAAAAGGATGAAAGATAAGTATCTTATTTTAAGATTTTTAGGTTTTTATCTCCTTAGAACCAATCAATTAGGAAACTTAGAATATAAAAGTGATATTGACGAATTTCTAGCCGCAGTCATGAAGCAGATAAATAGCTATGACGACTCTAAAATAGTTGAATTAGAAAATCTATTTCTCAATGCCATGAATAATTGTTATAAGGTTTTGGGGAATAACGCCTATAGATTTGACAATCCAGAACGTCGTCGTCCTATTAATATGGGCTTATTTGAGAGCTTAAGCTACGCATTTGCTCTTCCTCGTGCAGAAAATATTAATAGCTCGAAATTCAAACAAAGAGTGGATTCGTTAAAAGCCGAAATGGATCAAAGCAAGATGTTTACTGCTATTGATAGCAGTAATGCTGTTAAATATCGATTTGATAAAGCCGATGAAATTAGAATGGAATTGAGTCATGCTTAACTTTCTTGAGATCGACAATTTTAAGTGCATAAAAAAACAACGTTTTGAATTGCCGCCCTTGACGATTTTAACCGGGATAAATTCAACCGGTAAGTCGTCTATTATTCAAAGCATATTATTGTTGAGTAAATACGACTCTCAAATCAATAAAGATTTGTTGAGTCGCTGCATTGCTAATCTGTCTGAGTTTACCGAAATCCGGAATAAATATAGTCTAAAAAAATATCCCCTTATCTTGACAACATAGACAAATGTCTATCTAATAAATTAGATAGATCAGGATAAATTTTAAAATTAGCTAACATCAGCCGAAAACACTTATCAAGGTTAGTTAAACAAGGCAAATTTAAAGTCACGGTCATAAGTCAGGGCAATATGATTATAACCCTGATGATGTTTACCAATAGATATGCAAGAGCCGTCAAAATTTAAACGTTTAAAATGCGAGGGTTTCGACTCCCAAACAAAAAAACGATTTAACACGGAAGTAAGAAACGCTTGAAGCTTTTTGTTTTTAAAAGGCATAAAAGTCTTAAAGGTTTTTTCTGATATTGCTAGTGGGATTGCTAAGAAAAACGCAAACAATTTTTTGATTTGCTCGATGAACGTGATTGATGGGCAAGTTTCCAAGATATTTATAATTATAAATTACTTTAGCAGTTTGAGCCGTGTTGGGTTTGGATTGTTTAAACACTTGTTTCTTAAATTCTCGACTGAAATAATTGTGGCTAATTTAACGCTAACGAGAGACTAGTACTCCACCAATTGATTTTTGCGAAATAAAATACTTTATTTCCAATAAGTTATCAAAAATTTATCCATCATATTAAATTTGGTTGAGTACTAGATAGTGAGGAGATAATGAACGAAATAATTAATTAATTCATTGTTTTTCAATGAAACATTATTCCAAACGTCGAGTCAAACGTGCCATAGAGGTGCTCAATGAAGAAAGCACTAAAAACGAAAATTAGGGGCTTGGACAAATCCCAATTCAAAAGGCTTAGAGAACTGACCCGCCACGCCAAGAATCTCTATAACCAAACTTTATGGATTTTGCTACAAGCCTTTGAAGCAACGGGCAAGTATTTTAGTTATCCGCAAATGGATAAGGCTATGAAGCAAGTCGAAAACCTTGAAGGAGAGGTCAACTACAAGTTGTTGAAAGCTAAAGTCGCTCAACAAACCTTACGGCGACTTGATAAAAATTTTAAGTCCTTTTTTAAAACTTATCAGGATTTTAAAACCAATCCTAGTAAATATAAAGGACAACCAAAACCACCACGGTTTAAACAAAAGCAATACGATAATCTTATTTACGATTATCAAGCTTTTTCGGTTAAAAATAATCAGGTGTTTTTGGAAAAGGGCTTAAGTTTCCCCTTGCCCTCCCAACTGGTTGGCAAAACGATTAAACAAGTTGAAATTGTTCCTAAATACAGGCATTTTGAGGCCATTTTGGTTTATGAGGACGATGAGATTGTTGTAGCTGTATCGCCAAGCGATAAGGTGATGGCTATTGATTTGGGACTTAACAACTTAGCGACTTGTGTGACCAATGGCGTTTACAAGCCATTTATTATTGATGGTCGTCGGCTGAAATCCATAAACCATCACTATAACAAGCGGTTGGCTAAGCTTCAATCGCATTTAAAAAAGACTCGTAACCTCAAATGGTCAAACCGTTTACAGCGTCTAACCGATAGGCGAAATGCGAGGATTGGCGATTATTTACATAAAGCGACTCATCAAGTCACATCGATTTGTGTTGAAAATGGCATTTCTAAGGTTGTGGTTGGAGATGTCGCTAAATCACTTGACCAAATCAACCTAGGCAAAAAAAACAATCAAAACTTCGTGAATTTATCTCTCGGTCAGTTTATAGATAAATTGCGCTATAAACTTGAGTTACATGGCATTGCGCTAGAGGTAACAAATGAGAGCTACACTTCAAAAGCAAGTTTTGTTGACGGTGATTCTTTGCCTAAAAAATACGAACCCAAAAAGACACATTCGTTCAGTGGCAAACGAGTAAAACGAGGCTTATACCGTTCACAAAACGGCACTTTAATCAATGCTGATGCTAACGGTGCATACAACATTTTGAGAAAAAGTAACCCTAAGTTTTCCTTTGGCGACTTAGTTTCAAGGCTAAGCGAGGGGATATTGGATTGGTTGCATCCTTATACACGTTTAAGGATATGTTAGCATTAAATTATAATATGTCCACAAATGTCTATAAAATCGTAACCTCAAGCTTACAGTCAAGAAATTAATTATGACAAGATTAAAATTTATTATAAACCTTCAATTCAAGAAGATTTTATACCAATTGGTATCAATCACAGAGGCCATTTTATAAATGCAGATGGCGATAAAATAATATTTCCTTCTGGATTTTTCGATGTGCCATTGCAAGAATTACTGGAAATGGGATGAAAGATGCTTTAGTCCTTAGCGATGAATTACTAAAATGCTATTATGATTTTCAAAATGGCAGAGTTAATGACTCATGTTACGCACTCAGCTTCCACAAGCCTTGGGATAAATCCCAAGGCTAAAAGCGTCCAGGAACCTAAAGGTGACTAAGACCTTTTATCGCGTTTTCCGAATCAATCAATTTTGTACTCGCGTTATAGTTAGTTTTAGCTTCCCTTAGCTTGCAAGCTTTGGGATTTATCTCAAGGTTTGGAAGTTCAGTGTGTAACATCAGTTATACTCAAAAATGGAACAAACTGGACTAAAAGAGAAACAAAAATAACTTAAATAATTATCTTCTAGCCCCAACGGGGCGACATTAATAAAGCCTGGGGCAGCGCCCCAGGAAATCCAAGTTATGCCCATGTTGAGTATAATTAGAAAAATCAATAATTAAAAATATAGGGAATACCAGTGGTTAGCTCGCTGTTTTTCCAGCTGTTTTTATTACGGATATTCATATTTTACCCATTATTGGTATATATTTATTATTTGTAACATAAATAATAAGTTATACTACTTGTTATAGTCATCGGGCGTATAACTCTATAAATACTGTCCATCCAGAAACCGGTTTTTGAGGTTTCACCAAAACAACCAGCAACACAATGCGCTAATGTCCAAGCATCCTTTTACACACTCTAATTATACGCTGAGTGCGTGTCACCTACGCGAATTAACCCAAGAAGATGCCGCCACTGTCAGTCAAACGTTCGTACAAATGGAGCCTTGGCGTACTTTGGGCTACAAGGCTGATACGTTATCAAACTATTTGTGTGGGCCTGATCCATTGCTTTATAGATACGGAATAGTGGCCTCTCAACAACTCGTTGGGGCGGTTTGTGTGCGCTATCCTTGGTTACGTGGCGCTTGTTTAGAGTTATTGGCCGTGTTTCCGTCACAACAGGGACGAGGACTCGGCCGTGATGTGATAGGTTGGCTTGAAGCCGAATTACATCAAGCAAATTGTCGCAATCTCTGGACATTAGTCTCGTCATTCAACCAACAGGCACGGCACTTCTACCAACAGATGGGATTTGTCGAAGTGGGCCAGTTGGACGATTTGATTGTGGTGGGTTATGCTGAATTGTTGTTGCGTAAGTATAACGGATTGTCTAAATGAGTACAGCTAATTATGCGGATTGATTGAGTACAACGAATTACGCGGATTGAGTACAGCGAATTACGCGGATAAACGAATTGTTCTTTGGCGCTTGATGGCTGTTGAAATGAGTACAACTAATTACGCGGATTGAGTTGTACTATACAATAATTAGTTGTACTACCCTATCAACGTACCAATTCGTTTATCCGCGTAATTCGTTGTACTATAACTCTACAATAATTAGTTGTACTCTCCTATCAAAGTACCAATTCGTTTATCCGCGTAATTAGTTGTACTATACAACAATATCTACTGCCAAAGCTTGATAGTTTTGTCTCGGCTCCCGGAAGCGAAAATCTTGCCATCGGGGCTAAAAGCGATAGCGTTGACATCATTCTCATGCCCTCTCAAAGTTCGCAACAGTTTGCCTCGTCGTACATTCCACAATTTGATGGTGTAATCATGGCTTGCCGAGGCAAGGATGCGCCCGTCGGGGCTAAATGCGACCGATAATACCCAATTTTTATGCCCTTTCAAGGTTTTTCGGGCTTTGCCGGTGCGAACATTCCAGAGCTTGATGGTGCTTACCGCGTCGCCCGAAGCAAGGGTTTTTCCGTCGGGGCTGAAAGCAACTGTTAGAACCTTATGCCCCTTTAAGGTATGTAGTACGTTGCCAGTGGTGACTTCCCAGAGTTTAATGGTACTGTCAAAGCTTGCAGAGGCAAGGAGTCGGCCGTCTGGACTGAAAGCGATTGAACTAACAGCATTTTTATGCCCTGTCAAGGTTTGCGGGGCCTTGTCGGTGTTTAATTCCCACAATTTAATCGTGTTATTAGCGCCTTCGGCCGCTAAAATTTTCCCGTCAGGGCTAAAAGCAAGCGTTCCTACCCAACTGTCTTCTTCTGTCAAGGTTTGTAGTGCTTTGCCGGTACTCACTTCCCACAGTTTTATCGTATTGTCTGCGCTCCCCGATGCCAGCAGTAGTCCGTTAGGACTCAAAGCAATAGACAAGACTAAATCTTTATGCCCTCGCAATGTTCGCAGCGTGTTACCCGTACTCACTTCCCACAGTTTTATCGTGTTGTCCCAACTGCCCGACGCGAGAAGTTGTGCATCTGGACTGAACGCAACGCAACCGTCAACGCATACGCCGCCTTCATGTCCTTGTAATGAACGTATTTCTTTGCGGGGAAGTCGATGTTCAGTCCGTGCTGATGTTTGGCGTGGTGGCTGTTGTAAGAGCGTTAATAAATGTTCGCGCGCGCGTCTTTTTTCATTTTCAATGCGTTCACGTTGTTGTTGTTTCAACCAGACTAAGCGTTTTTCGTCATAATAGACGTAGCCGAAGCTAAGCGTAGTGGCAAATATCATGACGGCTAAAACCGCTACCATGATCCGTTTAACCGACTGGCGAAATTCCCGCTTTTGAAAAACGGCAGTTAGCGGCGATTTTCGGGATTTTGGGGTTAGGTGGGATTGCGCCACCGGTTGCGGCCGAACTTTTTCGGCCACTTTCCTCGTTTGAAAAAGCCCCTTGAGCTTCTCCTTTTGAAAAAGAGGCGTTGGGGGCGATTTCACTCCCTTTTTGAGAAGGGAGATTAGGGAATATTTTTGGGATTTTTGGGATTTTGGGGTTAGATGGGATTCCCATTGCGCCACCGTTCGCGGCCGATCTTTTTCGCCCACTTCTAACGCCCAATCAATCGCTTGCAATAGACGTTTAGAATAACGTTCGTGACCAATTTGTGTTGCCGGGAGCAACGGATCGGGCTGTTTTTGTAGCTTAAAGGCTTGAACTCGTTTCGGCGCTTCTATCGGCGGGTTGCCACTGATAGCGCAATATAGCACCGCCCCTAAGGCATAAATATCCGTCCAAGCCCCTTGATTCTTTATACTTTGATATTGCTCAAGCGGCGCATAGCCGGGTGTTCCCATCATGCTGAGGTTATTATTACGACTGCCGAGTGCGTGACGTGCCGCGCCGAAATCAAGTAAAATGGGACTATTGTCTTTGTCGCGTAAGTAAATATTATTCGGCTTAACGTTTAGGTGCAGAAAACCGGCTTGATGTATAGCTTTCAAAGCCGACAACAGCGGTGGCAAAATCGCCACAATTTCGGCTTGTGTCGCCGTACCACCGCTTTTGAGTGCCTCAGCAAGGCTTTGTCCGGGTTCATACGCCATCACGCGATAGGCCGTGCTATGTGATTGAAAGATATGCAATATTGGCACAATATGGGGATGTTTCAATTGCGCCAATACACGACTCTCTTTGATGAATTGTTCTAGCCCAAACCGGAAATTTTCTTTATCGAGATCAGACTGAGGCTGTACTCGCTGATCATCCTTGCGGATTGCTAATTGATTAGGAAAATATTCTTTGATCGCGACTGTTGAATTGAGCTTGGTGTCTTGGGCAAGGTATGTGATACCAAAACGGCTTTTGCCAAGAATGGCTTGAATGTGGTAGTAATGAAGTCGATAATCAATTGGTAGAGCGTTGCGATAGTTTGTGGGCATGGTTTTATCTGATAACTACAAGGATTGTATATAATAAGGGATTTTAGTGTTTGCTGATTATTTGCGTTTTTGGAACTATTTTATTTTACAAAAAAAAAGCTAAAACTTATTCATTATCTAATCCAAACGAAGAAATTCTTTATTATATATAATCCTTGTAGTTCTAAGCGAATAAATTCTTTATTATATACAATTCTTGTAGTTATAAATAACTCGCCGATAGTGCTGTTTATCATATTGAGAGACAAAATGACAACATCCACCATTCAAGCACCCAAAGTTCATGAAGTGACTATGACTTATTTCGATGGGACTCGACGCACTGCTATCGTTACTGACATAGAAACGCCCTTTCCCACCGGAAGGCACGTCATTTCCCATTCTGATACCTCAGGTATCATCACTTACGTGAATCAATTTTTAATAGATATCTGCGGTTACAAAGAATCAGAACTGTTGGGGCAACCCCATCATATTTTGCGCCACCCAGATATGCCAGCCGTTATCTTTGAACAGATGTGGAAAACCCTCCAAAAAGGTCACATCTGGCATGGTGCTGTCAAAAACTTACGCAAGGATGGCGGTTTTTATTGGGTCGATGCCACCGTGACACCGACAAAACGCGATGATCAATTGACTGGTTTTATCTCCGTGCGTAGCCAATTATCGCGCGAAAAAAGACAAGAATGCGAAAAACGCTACCCCACTTTGTTTTAAATAGACAGCACAGCGTTTTTTTTGAGAACCGTTTGTAGTAGGCGATTTATCGCCTCACGCAAGCAACTAGTCGTCCAAACTAAAGTTTGGCAGTCGTCCAAGCAGTCGTCCAAATGTTAGTTTGGCAGAGTAGTGATACGTTGGCCTCTGTTATTTACCTATATTTTTAGGGTTATTTGGAGTATCGGTTTTGAGGGCCATAAAAGATTTTGAAGGTTTTCAAATTAAGTTATGGCCCTCTGTCGGCTTCATTAGTTATACTTTTTGTAGGTGTTTTGTTGCTGGCTCTTTAAGTGGGCAAACTAAGTTATACTCAACACGGGAACAAACTTTTTGATAAACCAAAATCCGCCAACATTGTCTAAAAGCTAAAGTACCCTAAAGGGCACTATACGTATTTTTTGATAAACATTTGAATAGCGTTTTTCTCTGTGTTCCTCTATGGGAACGAAGTCCGTGTGTATATTCATTAGTAAGGATCGGCTAAAATTCCGCCAACATTGTCTAAAAGCTAAAGTACCCTAAAGGGCACTATACGTATTTTTTGATAAACATTTGAATAGCGTTTTTCTCTGTGTTCCTCTATGGGAACGAAGTCCGTGTGTATATTCATTAATAAGGATCGGCTAAAAAATAACTTCCGCCATCTAAAAGCTAAAGTACCCTAAAGGGCACTATACCTATTTTGGGGAAATGAATTTTTCTTCAATCCTAATTCGTTTACTTCGTTCTCTTCGTTCTCGTCACAATTCACAATTCACAATTCACAATTCACAATTCACAATTATTAATTACCAATGACCAAAACAGGAATCACTGACCATGAATAACACTTCAGACAATCGCAATGCGTTGCCTATAGGTTATCGCTTGGAAAATTACCAAATCCAAGGTGTTCTTGGTGACGGCGGCTTCGGTATTACCTATCTGGCTAAAGATACACAACTGGATGCGTTAGTCGCCCTCAAGGAATACTTGCCTAATGAACTGGCAGTGCGCCAGACTGATGATTATACCGTGCAGCCAAAATCCCAAACCGATGCCGATGATTTTGCTTGGGGCTTGGAGCGATTTGTCAAGGAAGCACAGACATTAGCTCAGTTTAAACATCCCAATATTGTACGTGTCTTGCATTTTTTCCAAGCCCACAATACGGCCTATATCGTCATGGAATATGAGCAAGGGCAAAGCCTTGCCGATTTTCTAAAACAGGGCGATACCGCGACGGAAGAAGAATTGAAGGCGTTTTTACCGACGCTCTTAGACGGTTTAGAAACCGTACATAATGCCGGATATCTGCATCGTGATATTAAACCCTCTAATGTTTATATACGGCAAAAAGATCGCAGTCCTCTGTTAATTGATTTTGGTTCAGCGCGTTACGATTTAGGTAGCCGTAGTCGCAGCGTCACTATGATTGTGACTCCCGGCTATGCCCCGTTTGAACAATATCAAAGCGATAGCGGCCAGCAAGGCGCTTGGACAGATATTTATGCCACTGGTGCCGTATTATATCGGTTTGTCAGTGGCAAAATCCCGTCCGAAGCCACGGAACGTGTTTCGGCCATTATGCGGAATAAGTCCGATCCGTTGAAACCGGCTGTCGAAGCCGGCCGTGGACAGTATTCTGAACCGTTTTTGGCGGCGATTGATTGGGCTTTAGCCGTTAATGAGCAAGACCGGCCACCAAGTATTAAAGCATGGCGCAACCAGCTTTTCCCAAAGCCTTTATTGAAGGATGGGCCGTTCATTGGGCCGTCAGTAGAAATAGATGATGATTTGCCTACACGGCCCGTTGATCCGCCGGCACCCCCTATTGAACCTTCGACTCGGCCTCTCACACAACCCCCCCCGCGGCCGCCGCAAAATCCGCCTTCTCCTAAGCCTAAGCGACGAGGTGTTGGGATGGCTGTGGTTTTTTTACTGGTTTTTTTGGCAGCAGGTGGCGGCTGGCTATATTATCAAATGAAGCTTGATAAAGCCGGCATTGCTGAAGAAAACCCTCGCGTTGAAGAGGAAAGCCTTCCTCAATTCGCTCACGTTGGCGCCGGAGAACAAGGGGCCCCTCGTCTCGTAGAGGGAAGTAACCAGCCACAGCCAATTCCACCAACGGAAATGGAAAGTTCAGCGGTGGCACAAGCGCAACGTGAAGCGCGTCAGAGAGCAGAAGACGCGGCCGCGGCTGCTGAAAAAGCCCGTCGTGAACGTGAATCTGCGACGATTCAAAGTGATCGTGAAGCGCGTCAGAGAGCCGAAGCCAGAGAAAGAGCGGCCGCGGCACAAGCACGACTCCCCAGTGGAACGCTCCGAATTATGACGGGGGCCGGTGTACGTTTACGTCAACTTCCGCGACGGAATGCCAAAAAAGGCGCAATATTACAAATTGGTACAATTGTCTCCGAATTAGAGACGAACCAAGGCCCAGAAGCGTGGTACCGGATAGCAACACCCAATTATGATGAAGGCTGGGTATATGGCGGATATACGATGTCTTTCAACCCTGACAGACGCGCTCAAGCTTATATTGAGGTGGCTAACAATAAATTAAACAACCGCCGAGCCAGTTTTGGAGATTTGGTGGATTTATACCATTTTCTCACTCGTGCCAACCAAGAAGTTGAACTGGAAAGTGCGGTTGAATTGAAGTTGTTACGTTTATTGACCTTGCAACGGTCATTAGACAAGATTTCCTCATCTCAACCCAGCGAACGGCCTCATTCCCAGTGGCTTAATGATCATAGGGCGGAGATTGTGTACCTCGATACAAGAAGCCGTTGGTTTGTCAAAAGAGAAAAATTTCAGCAACTGCATGATAAATATCATTTTTTACCAATTGCCGCTCGGATTATGCAAGAAATAAACCGACGGATTTTTTAAAACCTGAGTTTGTAGTAGGCGCTTTAGCGCCTAAGTTTCTAGCAAGTTTGTAGTAGGCGCTTCAGCGCCTAAGTTTCTAGTAGATAACGCTCGTAGTAGGCGCTTTAGCGCCTAAGTTTCTAGTAGGTAACGTTTGTAGTAGGCGCTTTAGCGCCTAATGGCTTGTCACAAAATAACCTCGTCATTTTTGTAGAGAAAATTCTAATAAAATTGATAAAAAAAACTTAGGCGCTGAAGCGCCTACTACAAACTAAGGCGCTGAAGTGTTTGTTATTATAATCTTAGGCGCTGAAGCGCCTACTACAAACTTAGAAATTTAGGCGCTAAAGCGCCTACTACAAACTTAGGCGCTAAAGCGCCTACTACAAACTATAAATACTCAAGTTTGGATTCCTGATAACTGATCACTGAGTCCGGCAGAGGCGAAAGCCAACGCTGGCGTTGCGGTAGTCAAACGATTTCTTGTAACGGTTTGCTGCACGTAGGGCTTTTGGGTAGTTGTATAAGGAGCCGCCGCGTTCTACGCGAAGAGTGGTATTATTATTTGGGATGGTTGCACAGGCTTGTTCTTTTCCGTTGTATTTTTCTTGATATTCTGAACAAGCCCATTCCCAAACGTTGCCTACGGTGTCATATAGTCCAAAAGGATTGGGGGCAAATGAACCCGCTGGGGCGGTTTTGTTGTTGTCCCATTGACTGCCACAGCCGTCGCAGTTGGCGCGGTTAGAGCCAATTTCATTGCCCCACCAATAGAGTGTTTCTGTTCCTGCCCGTGCTGCGTATTCCCATTGGGCTTCGGTGGGCAATTGATATTGTTTTTGGGTTTGTTGACTTAACCATGTCGCGTAAGCGGTGGCGTCTGCCATTGAGACATTGATTACCGGGCGATTGCCTCGCCCCCAGCCGTTATCATTCGGTTTTTCTCGGCCGCTGGCTTCGGCAAAGCGATCATATTCGGCAAAAGTGACTTCACTGCGCCCCATTGCAAACTTTTCCACTGATACCCAATGCACGGGTTGTTCGTCGTTATCACCTTGGCCCTGAATGTCTCCCATTTTAAAGCGTCCGGCGGGAATCCAGACCATTTCTGGCCCTAAACTTTTGTCTTGTAAATAGTCATGGAATATTGTGCCATAGATTTTGGCATCAACGTCTTCAAGTTGTCGTTGTACTTTGGAAAGGGCTTGTTGTAGGGCCGCTTGATCCGCTTGTCTGGCTTTACTGGCGAGATAGACTTGCCGTTGTATTTTGGACAGCGCTTGTTGCAGGGTTGCTTGTTTTAGGAGTAATTCTGCTAATTGTTGTTGATCATCGTCTTTTGCTTTGTTCGCTTCTTCAAGTTGCCGTTGTACTTCCGCAACGCGTTGTTGCAGCGCTTGTTGTTGCTGGTGTAATTGCGCTAAGCGCTGTGATGTGTAAATAACATAGCCCAGTGTGAGGGTGATTGCTATCGCGCCCACCAGATAAATCGGCCAAATCGGCCGATTGACTGGTTTAACGGGTTTAGCTTGTTCAGTAGGCGAAGGCGGAGGTAATAAGGCTTCGGCCCATTGTGATACTGTTTGTGGGCGGTCTTTTTCGGCAATTTCTAGGGCCCAATCAATGTTTCGCAATAAACGCTCCGAATAGTGTTTGCGGCCTATCTTGGTGGCCGGTGGTAACGGATCTGCTTCTTCGCGGAGCTTGATGGCATTGACTCGTTTTGGGGCTTCTACCGGTATCTTGTCACTGATAATGCGATAGAGTACGGCGCCCAACGCATAAATGTCTGTCCAGGGCCCTTGATCGCCTTTAGTTTGGTATTGCTCAAACGGCGTATAACCGGGAGTGACAATTGTGGTGACGCTGCGGCTACGGCTACCGATGGCATAACGGGCGGCGCCAAAGTCGAGTAAAACGGGACTATGATCTTTGTCGCGCAAGTAGATGTTATCGGGTTTGATGTCTCGGTGCAGAAGGCCGGCTTCGTGTACGGCTTGTAAGCCTTCTAGTAGTGGCGACACTATTTCTAGAAGGAAGGCTTCGGTTGCTGTGCCTTTGTTTTTTATGGCGCTCGATAGACTTTGTCCTTGTTCATATTCCATAACAATATAGGCGGTGTTGTGCGCTTCAAAGTAGCGTAGCACTCGCACGATGTTTGGGTGTTGAAAGGTGGCGAGTGTTTGCCCTTCTTGGAGAAATCGCTCTAATCCCCACGCAAAGTTCTCTTTGTCTTGGTGAGATTTGGGGTGGACGTTGTGGTCATTTTCTCGGATGGCTAAGTCGTTGGGAAAGTATTCTTTGATGGCGACTTCGTGATTGAGTTTGGTGTCTTTGGCTAGGTAGGTGATGCCAAAACCGCCGTGTCCTATGATGGATATGAGGCGGTAGTCTTGTAGTTGATAGCCCGTTGGTAGGGCGTGGCGGTTTTCGGTGGTAGTCGTCATTATTAAGATTGAAGATTGAGTACAGCGAATTACGCTTAGTACAGCGAATTACGCGGATAAGCGAATTAAGATTCCAAACACCGGCACGCACTAATCCGTTATTATAACGAATCCCTGTAGTTGCTTTTACTTAGTACAGCGAATTGCGCGGATAAGCGAATTAAGTATCGGTTTATTTCGCGTATCCGTTGTGCTAGATTTATTATAATGGCTGTGCCCAATTTGTCCTACTGTTGGTTCAATTGAGGGCCATTACTCCATTTCAGTGATTCAATTTCATAACATGGCCCTCAAACCGCTGATTAAGTGTAACTCATTGCGCCTAGTGCAACGGATTGAGTACAGCTAATTGCGCTTAGTACAGCGAATTACGCGGATAAGCGAATTAAGAGTCGAGTATAGTACAACGAATTGCGCGGATAAGCGAATTAAGAGTCGAGTATAGTACAGCTAATTGCGCGGATAAGCGAATTAAGAGTCCAAACACCAGCACGATCTAATCCTTTATTATAACGAATCCTTGTAGTTGTTATAACGAATCCCTGTAGTTGCTGATAACTGATAACTGAAATTATGTCATTACCTTCATTCTTACAAATCAGCCTTAGTTCGTTATTAGACAGTCCTGCTGTCGTCGAGCTCGCGGCACGCGCCGGTGATAAGGCTGTTGTGATTCTTAAGAATCATTTTACTTTATCGTCTAAAGAAATAAACGCTGCTATTCAAAATAGCTACGGTTATGCCCTTGCTACCGTCGCGGCTGGGTTGGCAGCCCCAGAGAAAAAATTGGCTTTTCTGCAAAAACTAAGGCATTCTAAATTGGAGCGGGAGTTTGCTGACAAAATAGAGCTCAATTACTTACAGCCGTTTTTGAATGCTGTCTTTTTTAAACCTGACTCTGATTCCTCTGAACAAGGCGGGATGTCGGCCGATTTCCGGGCGAATGCGATTAAAAATTGTCGGGTGTTAATTCCTTACAAAAAGCAGTTGTTTCAGGATGCGGCCGCGGCGGCACTGACGGAGGCCGATTTGACGGCCATCATTAGCTATAAAGGCCCTATTTCTATTACGGATTTTGTGCTAAAACAGTTAGAAAAACTCAGCCCTAGCGAAAAATGCGATGATTGGGATGAATTTGTCGCTTTTCTGCGCTATAAGGATTTATTGGGCAATGCCATCTTGTTTTTCTTTCATGAGCAGTTGCGCCAACATCCGCGTGTTAAAGAGACGTTTGCGGCTTTGCAACGCGCTGGGTTGTGGGTGGATGTGCGTGATATTAAAACGGCTCAACAAAGTTTGACGGCGACGCTTGAGCAACAACATGCTGAGTTGTTGCGCCAGTTAGATGAGCAAAAACAACAGATGGCGGCGGCAATGCAAGCGAATGATTTTGCGCGGGGAAGTGAAATGATGCATGCGTTGCAGGGTTTGCAGCAGCAAGCGATTGCTATTGAGCATGAGTTAAAGCAAATACCGGTGATGTTGCAAAAAGCGCAAGCGGCTTGGCGGCAAAGCCATGAGCAATTATTGCAGTTATCGGCTGATTTTAAAGTGTGGGCGGGTTTGATAACTGAAAAAGTTGATGTGGTGTTGACATGGTTGGATGAGTTGATGCCGTTGGTAAAGGGTATGGATGAGAAGTTGGATCGGATATTGGAGGCGATGGCGCAAATGGGGTTGTCGCCACAAGTCAGCGTGCATCATGAGTTTACGTATTATGATAGTGCGCGCTTGCGTCAGCTTGAGGATGAGATTGCGCTGTTAAAACCGTCGCTTAGGAAAAATTCACGGTATCAAAGTCAGGTTGCGATTATTGAGGGCAGTATTTTTTCGTCGCGGGGCGATTTGGAAAGGGCGAAGCAACAATTTTTGCGAGCACTTGAGTGTGCGCCGTCAGATGATAAACGGGCTTTAGCTTATTTTAATTTGTTTCAAGTGTATTTGCGCGGCAAAGATTATGCCGAAGCGTTAGCGGCGTTACAGGATGCATACTCTATTAATGTTTGGCAGTATGCGTTGCATGATGTGGAGAAATATCCGCTAGTGAGTATTCTAGGGGCTGGTGGTATGGGCTGCGTGTTTTTGTGTCAGGATCAATGGCGTAAAAAGCCTGTTGTTGTTAAAACGTTTTGGGAAGGGCGCAAGGGGCGGCGAGATGAGGTGTTTAGGGAGCCGATTATTATGCACAATTTACAAAGTGCTTATACGCCTAAGCCGTTGGATTGTGGTTTTGTGAATGCCGGCAATCAGGAACGCCCTTATTTTGTGACTGAGTATATTGAGGGTGCTATAGATGGCGAAGCTTGGATCAAAAAATACGGTAAGCTGGATTTATTGACAGGGCTAAAAGTCGCGTTGCAAATTGCTGAGGGTTTAGCCGTTGCCCATGATGCTGGGGTTTTTCATCTGGATTTAAAGCCAGCTAACTTGCTTTTTAAGCAGACTGAAGATGGCTTAATGGTAAAAATCATTGATTTTGGATTAGCGCGGGTGGCGACGTCGCTTAAACAACAAACGGCATTGACGCAAGTGCACAGCCATAAAACGCAGTTTGCACAGGCGGTTTTTGGTACGCTTGATTATGCGCCACCGGAGCAATTGGGTGAAACTGACGACTATGGGCAACCGACGGCTAAGAGCGATATTTATGCGTTTGGTACGACGGCGTATCATTTGTTAAGCGGAGAAAGCCCTCGGTTTCCGCATCCCGATGATTTGCCTGATGTACCTGAATTACAAAGATTGTTATTGGCGTGTTTTAGAAAACATCCCGATAAACGCCCGACGATACAAAGTGTTATTACGCAGCTATCTCGTTTGTTAGACAAGCTTGATAAAACGTGGATTGAAAAGCGTACACGCGCAGCGGAAATGGCTCGGCAAAAAACGGATGATGAAAAAAGCCGCGCACGACAACACATTCCGAGCGCCGGAAAAGCGGGGTGTAAGAATAAGTTTTTTTTTGAGAAGATATTTGGGGATGGATCACAGAAGGATGAGGAAAGCACACAAGAGGTAGAAATGGCTCGACAAAAAGCGCAACAAGAAAAAACACGCGCTGACGATGCCGAAATGGCTTTACAAAAAGCCGAGGTGGAAAAAAACCACGCACGCGAAGAAATAGAAACCGCCCAACAAATGGCAGCGGCGGAAAAAAGCCGCGCTGACGATGCCGAAATGGCTTTGCAAAAAGCCGAGAAGGAAAAAACACGCGCACACAAAGAAATAAAAACCGCCCAACAAATGGCAGCGGCGGAAAAAACTCGCGCTGACGATGCCGAAATGGCTTTACAAAAAGCCGAGGATGGAAAAAGACGCGCACACAAAGAAGTCGAAATTGCCCAACAAATGGTAGCGGCGGAAAAAAGCCGCGCTGACGAAGCCGAAATGGCTCGACAAAAAGTCGAGGATGAAACCAGACGCGCACACAAAGAAGTCGAAATTGCCCGACAAAAAGCTCAACAGGAAAAAAGCCGCGCAGACGATGCCGAAATTGCTTTACAAAAAACCGAGGCAGAAAAAAATCGCGTACATAAAGAAATAGAAGCTGTTCGACAAAAGGCGGAGGCAGAAAAAAAACGCGCACGCGAAGCCGAAATAGCGCGACAAAAAGCCGAGGAAGAGAAAAAAGGCCAACTTTTCAGTTTTGAAATCGTCATTGTTGATGCTAACGGCAAAATCATCCGCAACGAGCCTAAACAAGCCCGTTATCAAATCGAAGACTTGGGCAAGGGTGTGATTTTGGAAATGGTGTATATACCGGGCGGCATATTCTTAATGGGTTCGCCTGAAACGGAGAAAGACAGAAATAATGCTTGGGAAACACAACACGAAGTCACCGTTAAGCCGTTCTATATGGGCAAATATCCTATCACCCAAGCGCAATGGCAAGAGATGATGGGCAATAATCCTTCTTATTTCAAAGGCGAAAATCGCCCGGTGGAAAATGTTTCGTGGCTTGACGTGGTGGAATTTTGTCAGCGGTTGTCTGAAAAAACAGGTAAAGATTATCGCTTGCCTAGTGAGGCGGAATGGGAATATGGCTGTCGTGCCGGTAGTGTTACCGCCTATTGTTGGGGCGATGTGATTACTACTGAGTTAGCTAACTACAATCGCTCGGTTGGTGAGACAACCGAGGTTGCTAAATATCCGCCCAATGCGTTTGGACTTTATGATATGCACGGCAACATCTGGGAATGGACGGGCTCGGCGTTTGAGGAAAATTATCAAGGAAAAGAATTGGTTAGTTTAATGAGTGAAGAGGGTGTAGGCCGCTTTGCCGTGCGCGGGGCCTCGTGGGACATCAAGGCGAGGTGGGCGCGGTCGGCGGACCGTTACAGGGACGCGCCGACTTTCCGCAACGACGGGCAGGGTGCGCGGCTCGTCAGGATGCTGTAACACTTTTACCTTTTAACTCTTACCCTTTTCCCTTTTTTTTTACCGCGCGAAGCGCGGACGCTATTTTTTTAGGAGTGCCTACATGCGGGCTGTGGGGTTGTTGTTGCTCGCCATAAGAATGGATGGGCGAATTGAGTACAACTAATTACGCTTAGAACTTAGGATGACCGCCCGATAAACGGATTGAGTACAACGAATTACGCGGGTAAGCGAATTGAGTATCCGTTTATTTCGCGTATCCGTTGTACTACCAGTCTAATCGCGCTAAGTACAACTAATTGCGTATGTGAGTACAGCGAATTACGCGGATAAGCGAATTTACCTAAGTACAACGAATTGCGCGG